>ERZ808028.1935-NODE-1935-length-11043-cov-3.617636_pt1 | contig 11043 bp, 7 predicted proteins | sample MGYA00380184_ERZ808028 | MGnify/ENA primary metagenome ERZ808028 (study PRJEB31490, sample SAMN06133397) | mouse gut metagenome | isolation source: J8_1 | host: mice | place: China: Chengdu | collected 2015-05 ...
AGACCGTATTGATGCCCCGCAGTTCCGTTTTGCGCGGTACTGCGGATGCATCGTAGGTTCCGTAGTTGGTGTAAAAAATGTTTCCAGCTTCCTGTCCATTTTTATAAAGGGTGAAATCAGGTCCGACTGTGTAGTCGGTTGCCGCCCCATTTAGATACACCGTCCCGTCATCTTCGTGCAGCTCATATTGGGTGCCAGCCGAGTCCTTTAGGATCAGATAGCCGTCAGAAGTATAGCCGGTAGAGGCCGCTGCATAGGGCGCACGGACGTTTCCGGTCATCGCGTCACAGAAGAAGAAGACCCGCCCGTTTTGACCTTTGACGAGGAGCGAATCGCAGTAAGATGCGCTGTCCGTTTTCATGGGGACCTGGGGTTCGTTGGGGTAGTCAAGAAAATTGAGCAGCATTTTGGGTTGGCTCCAGGTTGCGCCGTCATCGCTACTGACCCGGATGCCGATGTCGCAGTTGTTGGGAGGATCGTTGCTCGCTCCGGCGGCGTCGCCGAACCGGATATCGCCCGTGGCAATGATCGTCCCCTTGTCGGTCCGCAGAATGGAGGGGATTCGGATGCCCTCTGTGTTCCAATCCTCAAAAGAGAACACATTCTCCTGCCTGATGATTCCAGAGTCCTTCTCTATGTAGGTTTCTGCCTCGAGAACATCCTGCGCCAGAGCCGTATCATAGACACGCACGCTGTCGATGGTGCCGTAGTAGGGATATCCGAATGACCCGTTCCGATAGGTTGCACCCATATAGCCCACATCGGCGGAATTCACTGTGGACATGAACCGGTAGTCGTACTCCCATAGCTCATAAAGGGCCACAGGCATTTGGAAAACCATGTCGCCATCAAAATAGAACTTGTAGCCTTCCTGTGGGTCCGCACTGAGCGCCATGATATGCCGGGTATTGCGCGTGACCTCTGCCGGACCCTGGAGATTCACATAGCGGGTCTCCCCATGATTCCTGACCTCCAGGCCCAGGAAGCCCCGGTTGTCAATGTAAAGGTTAAAGTAGGCGTCAGTCACGCTGCTGTTGCTCAAGCTGAACAGGCAGTTGGCCGTGGACATCGCCGTGGGGGTGAAGTCCACGATGATTGTGCCGCTCGACAACCCAGAGAGTTGCGTGACAGCGCTCTGGGGGAGAGCGACGGCATCCGTGCCACTGGAAAACGTCATATCGCTGGCCGAGAACACCGGCTCAGGGTCAGCCAAGGCAGTAGCCGCGCTGGTGAACGACAGAGTCTGGATGCAAAGTGCAAACACCAGCAAAAGTGCTAGCGGCAGTCTCTTATGTTGTTTCATGGCAATCTCCTTTTCAAGTTTAGGGCACTGCAACTGTCGATAATATGTATGATGCCGCCTATCAGCCCATTGGAATCACATCCAGTTTAATGATGTCGTTATAAAAAAGAATCCGCCGGCCCCCTCTTTTCTTGTTTATAGAGGGCCGTGCCCTATGGCCATTGATGCTCCTGTACGATTAAGGATACGGCAAAACACCCGTTCATCCCCCGGCAGTGTGACCGTGCAGCCCATCCAGTGAGAGAGATACGCGCCGTGGATGATCTGGAGGGATCGCAGACCTTCCTCCAAGCTGCATTGGATTGGCCCGGCCCCCTGAGCAGCGGCAACAAAATTTTGTATGGTGGCCGCCTGCTGCGCCTTGTTGTTCCTGTCGTCGAAAGTCAAGCGCTCCACCGTCCCGGAGACCTGTTCAAAGGGGGACGGGCAGGACCTTGCGAAGGTGCGCTCGTCCTCCTCCAGGCGGATGATTTCCACCTCGCTATCGTCCCGGACGGAAATCCGGCCCCTCGTCCCACAAATCTCCAGCAAATTGGTGCCAGGGCACTCATGGGCTGAAGCAATAAAATGCCCATGGGCGCCGTTGAGGTAGGTCAGAAAAAGTTCAGCCTCATTTTCAACCTGGATGGGCCGCCCTATGGTGGAGCAGCGGGCCAGTACGGAAACCGGCATACCGCAGATCCATTGCATAAGGTCTAGTTGATGGGAGGCTTGGGTCATCAGCAGTCCGCCCCCTTCTCCCTGCCAAGTACCGCGCCAGGCCCCGGAGGTATAGTATGCCTCCGTTCGGTAGAGGTTGGTGATAATCCAGCTACAGCGCACCAGCTCCCCCAGTTCACCGCTCTGGACCAAATTTTTTATATGACGGTAGGCCTGAGCCGCCCGCCGATTATACATGACGCCGCAGACCAGTTCCGGCCGTTCCGCCAGCACGGGAAGGATTTCCGCCACCTCGTCGGCGAAAATACCAACCGGCTTCTCCACCAGCACATGCAGCCCCGCCTCTAGGGCCTGCCGGGTCATTTCGGGGTGCTGTGCGTGGGGAGTACAAATGAGTATCGCGTCTACCTGGCCAGACCTGAGCATAGCGCCATAATCCGTAAATGCGGCAGCCTGAAGGCCATGTCGCTGTGCTACCTCTCGGATGTGCGCCTCATTTCGGCTGCACAGCGCCGTAAGCGCCACATCCCGGACCTTTCCGCCCACAATCAAGCCGATATAATCGCCGGCAATGGCGCCGATTCCCGCAATTCCTAATCTGAGCATGCGTCACCTCAAATGTGGAAGAATTTCAGCAGTTCATTCTCAAAAAAATTGATTCGTTCGTGTCCATACTTAGGGTAGACCAAGTGCGTCTTGGGTCCCCGTGCCCGATTGAAGATGGCATATTGGCATTTGGGCGACGCCGTCTGGTCCAGAAGTCCCGTGCCCAACAGCAGGGGGCAGGTCAGCAATGCGGCAAAACTGACAGGGTCGAGGCCGTCCAGCACAGCCCTATCCGTCCCGACTGCTCCATCGCACATGGCCCTCAGATCACCCGGCAATGGGTTCAGGGCCGCACAGCGGATCACGCCGGGTACCAGAGACGCCGCAACTATCGCCAGCCCACCGCCGAACCCTTCGCCCCAAGTCATCAAACGGGCGGGGTCGGTGGACGACAGGCCGATGGCCGCGTGGGCCAGCGTCAGGGCGTCCAAATATCGGTCCTCCAGAGATAATGCCGCCCAATCACGCCGCCAATCGGCCACGGAGGTTTGGTTTTCCAGGGCTGCTACGGCGTATCCCAGGGCCACAAAGCGGGTCATGTGGTGCCAGCCTCGAACCCCCCGGCCCAGGTCATGGAACATGAGCACCGTGGGGAAGGCCCCCTCCCGCGCCGGGCGGATGTATCTGGCCCGGATCTCCCGGCCGTTGGGGGCAGGGACGGACCACTGTTGATAGACCGCTTGAGCATTTTGGAAAGGCAGGCGCTCCACCAGGACCTCCCCCGCCGGGGCGGCTTTGGCCCATCGGCCGCGCCATACGGCCTCAAAATCTGTGGGTATTTCAGTCATGCCCTGATATGTCTCACAGGCTGCTTTTTGCTCCGCAATCGTCACAGCTCCGCCGCCTCCCTTCCGAAGAAGTCCAGGATCAGGTCGTCAAAGTCCTGAATCTCCTCATGTCCATACCCCTCAAACAGATACCTGCGTTTGGGGCAGGTCAAGTTATTATAGACGGCGCACTGGGTCGCGGGTGGGCACACTTCGTCGGCCAGCCCTGTGCCGAAGAGGACGGGACAGCGAACCAGATGGGCAAAGTTTTTGCTATCAATGTAACCCAGCTTGGCAAACCACCCGTCCTGCCGCGTCCCGTCCGGGTCAAACCAGCGGGAGTAGTAGCGCAGGCCCTCATAGGCAATCAGGTCTGCCCCCAGCTCCCACACCAGCCGATAGTCGCTCAGGAAGGGGTATAGGATAGCCGCCCGGTTCACCAGGCCCGGGTTGAGGGCGGCGCAGGCCAGGCCTAAGCCGCCCCCCTGGGACGCGCCGTTGACAAAGACCTTGCTTTGGTCGATGCCCCCCAGCTCCCGCACGATCCGGCAGAGGATGCGGATATTCTGATGCAGGCGGACATAGTACATCTCTTCCACAGGCCCATCCAGCCCCGCCACGATATGGCCGGTGACGGTGGTGCCCGCGAACCCGCCCAAGTCCTGGCCGTTCCCCCCCTGGCCGGGGCAGTCCATGGCCAGCAGCGCACAGCCCATGCCCGCAAAGGAGGACTGCTCCAGCCAGCTTCGGCTGGCCCCTGGGTAGCCATGGAACTGGAGGACCAATGGAACCGGGCGGGCCGCTCTGGGTTTCACATACTTGGCATAGAGCTGGGCACCGCCCATCCCGCGAAACCACAAGTCCAGGTACTCGCAGGTATGGAAGGGCGGAATTTCGGATGGAGTCACGGCAAAATCCAGCGGCACTCGATCCGCCTCGGCCATCCGCTTGCTCCAAAAGGCATCAAAGTCAGCCGGGGCGGGTGTTGCACCCACATAATCTCCCAGCCGCCGAATCTCTTGTTCTGTCACAGGCATGGGGTCGTCTCCTCCTCGATAAACCGGGCTTGGATTGCTCCTCCCTGGCGCGTCACACAGATGGGTCTTGCCATCGCCGGCTTCTCGCGCGGATGGTCCGCCCGATAATGGGCGCCCCGGCTCTCCCGGCGCATCAGGGCGGCCTTCAGGATGCATTGGGCGGTGCAAAGCTGTCCAGCCCGTCTACGTGTTCTTGCAATCTCGTCCACATTGTCTGTGGGCGTTAAGATCAAAGCGCTGCTCAGTCCCTTCACCCGCTCCAGGGCGGCAGACAGTCCGGCCTCGTCCCGCTCTACCATGGCATGATGGAACATGGTGTCCTGCAAGTCGGCAAATACCTTCCGACAGCCAGCCGCCGCTACAGCTTTAAAGAGGCAGGTCTTGGGCGGTTCCTCTATTGCGGTGCATGCAGCAGCCGCTGAACTGCCGGCTTTACCACCGAACACCAGGCCGTTGGCCGTTGAAAGGCCGCCAATGCGGTCGGCCCCGTGCATGCCCCCTGTGACCTCTCCGGCCGCAAACAGGCCGGGTACACCGGTAGAGGTATCGGGGGCGATCCAAACCCCGCCATTGGCCGCGTGAGCGAACATCCCAATTTGGATCGGGTCTTCCATAGTTAGGCCTCTTGCCTCCCGGAGCCAATCAAAATAGGTTTTCACAAACTCCGGGGGGCTATGGCGCATTTCATCTGAATAGGTAACCCTCACACCCCGTTTATCCTCCAGACAGGCGCGGTAGATGGCCAGGTCTACCGCCTTGGAGGGCAGACGCGCTGTGAAGGGGCCGTGGGTAGCGCGCAGTTCCAGCAACGAAGCCGTTTCCCCCTCCAGCAGTGGGGCCCCGTCCGGACGGCGCAGATCGGTGAATCGAAATGTCTTTTCGTTAAAAATGGTCTGATACGCCGGCGACAGATAGCCAGGCATGATCTGCATAAACTCCATATTGACCAGCCGGCAGCCGGCCTCCAGAGCCAATGCCTGCCCCAGCCCCTCCACGTCGGAGGTGCAAAGGTGGTGACGAAACAGGCTTCCGTAACCGCCCGTCGCCAGCACAAGGGCCTTGCAGCCCAGGTAGTGCAGTTCCGCCCCGTCCGTAATCACAGCGCCGCATACCCGACCGTCCGCACGGACCAGTTCCAGCGTCTCCCGGCCCGAAAGAATGGTCACGCCCAACTCTTCCAGTCTTTGGGAATAGATCTCCCGGGCGCTGTCGAACTCGATCCCGTTCCAGTCCCGGTGCTTATGGTCGAAGCAAGGGATGTACTCCTGCTGTCCGCCCTTGTCCGCCTTGCGGAGCCTGACACCCATGCTACGGACTTTTTCGATGGCCGGGTGAATGCCCTTCACAAGTGCTCTTACCAAGGCATCGTCCGCCATGCCGCAGCCCACGTCCTCGATGGTGGAGATCAGGTCGGCCTCATCCGCTTCGTCTGCGGGTCCCACCAGACCCAGGCCCCAGGTCCCGGGGTAGAAGCTGGAGCCGGAAAACAGCCTGCCCTTGCACACCAGAATCACCGAGGCACCGGACTCCGCAGCGGTCAACGCCGCAGAGATTCCCGCGATACCAGACCCCAATACCAGCACATCACAGGTCGAGGCCAAATTCAGCTCCATATATCCACCCCTCAATCGTCAGAACCCCCGGCCGGGGTCTGGTCATAGAGGTGGCAGGCGCAGAAATGCTCCTCACCGTTAATCATATGGCGCTTCAGTTCCGGCTTTTTGTGCATGCAGATATCCATACAATTCTTGCAGCGTGGATGGAAGTGGCACCCCTCGGGCGGATGGACCGGGTTGGGCACATCGCCCTCCAGCACAATGCGGCTGCGCTTGTTATCCGGGTCCACCACAGGGATGGCGGAGAGGAGGGCTTCGGTGTAGGGGTGCATGGTGTTTTCGAAGATCTGCTCCGTGGAGGCCAGCTCCACGATCCGTCCCAGGTACATGACCGCGATGCGGTCAGAAATGTACTCCACCACGGACAGGTTATGGGTAATGAAGATGTAGGTCAGTTTCAGCTCTTCCTTGAGCCTCATCAGCAGATTGAGAACCTGGGCCTGGATGGACACATCCAGCGCCGAGACCGCCTCGTCGCAGATCACCATCTCCGGGTGGACCAGCAGGGCGCGGGCGATCCCGATCCGCTGCCGCTGGCCCCCCGAAAACTCATGGGGATAGCGATCCATGTACTCCGGGCGCATGTTCACCGCCTCCAGGATGTCGGCAATGAGTGCACGCTGATTCGTCTTGTTGACTACCCCGAAATGCCTGAGAGGGTCGGCCAAAGATTGATAAATTGTAAAAGAGGGGTTCAGGGAGGAATAGGGGTCCTGAAAAACGATCTGGATGCGGCGATGCAGGACCTGTTCGTCCTCCCTGTTCAAGTGCCGCAGGTCCTTTTTACCGCCGTGCTGGGGGCCGAAATCGTACATCATCGTTCCATCAGTAGCCTTGACCAGTTGGATGATGGATTTGCCCAGTGTGGTCTTACCGCAGCCGGACTCCCCTACCAGCCCCAGAGTCTCCCCCTTGTAGATGTCCAGGTCCACGTCGTTGACCGCCTGCACATGGTCCCGGACCTTGTTGAAAAAACCGCCCCGAACTGGGAAAAAGGTCTTCACCCCCCGCAGCTCCAGCAGCACTTTTTTCTCGCTCATACGGCTTCGACCTCCTCTCTGTGTCCGGCGTAGACCTGTTCGGCGTTCCAGCAGCGTACCGCATGTCCATCACACACCGGGACCTCTGGAGGCATTTCCTGCCTGCACTTTTCACAGCAGAAATCGCACCGGGGGGCAAATTGGCATCCCTTGGGCCGGTCATATGGGTCGGGTGTGGAGCCGCGGATCGGCTCCAACCTCTGTCCCCTGCCCTTGTGAAGGATCGGGATGGAGCGCAGCAGGGCGGCGGTGTAGGGATGGGCGGGATACTTGAGCACCTCCCGTACACTGCCCCGTTCCACGATGGAACCCATATACATCACTGCCACGTCATCCGCCAGCTCACTGACCACGCCCATATCATGGGTAATGAGCATGATGGCCGTGTCGTGCTCCCGCTTCAATTTTTCCATCAGTTCAAAAATCTGGGCCTGGATCGTCACATCCAGGGCAGTGGTGGGCTCGTCGGCAATGAGCACCTTGGGGCTGCAGCTCATGGCCATGGCGATCATGGCCCGCTGGCGCATGCCGCCGGAGAACTCGTGGGGGTAGTTGTGAATTCGCTTCTCGGGGGATGGGATACCCACCATACGCAGCATCTCAATGGCCCGCCGTTTGGCCTCACCCTTGCCGATGTCCTCATGCTCCTGGAGCATCTCCATGATCTGGTTGCCCACAGTATACACCGGGTTGAGGGAGGTCATGGGGTCCTGAAAGATCATGGCAATCTCCTTGCCGCGCACCCGGCGCATCCGGCGCTTTCCGTAGGAGAGGATGTCCTGGTCCTGGAAGAAGATCTCTCCGTCCACCACCCGGCCGGGGTGCTGAAGCAGGCCCATGATGGACAGGCTGGTGACGCTCTTGCCGCTGCCGCTCTCTCCCACGATGCCCAGCACCTCGCCCTGGTTCACATCAAAGCTGATGCCGCGCACCGCCTTTACCTCGCCTACGTGGGTGAAAAAGGAGGTCTTTAGATTTCGAACCGAAAGTAAACGTCTTGACATATCGCAAACTCACTTTCTCAGCCGCGGGTCCAGAGAGTCCCGCAGTCCGTCGCTGAACAGGTTGAGCGCCAGGATGGTGATACTCATGATGAGGGCGGGGTAGAAGAGCTGATAAGGGCTGGTGTAAAGGCTGGGCAGCGCGGCGTTGGCCAGCGCGCCCCAAGATGCCTGGGGCTTGGAGACGCCCAGTCCGATGAAGCTCAGAAACGCCTCGGTGAACATGGCACTGGGGATTTGCATGGTCAGGGCCACCATAATGGGGCCCATGGCGTTGGGAATAAGGTGGCGCACCAGGATCTTCCGGGTGGGCACACCCAGCAGGACGGCGGCGGAGACAAACTCCTGCTCCCGCATAGTGAGCACCTGGGAGCGGACGATGCGCACCATGCCCACCCAGTAGGTCAGGCCCATGGCCAGAATGATTGAGTGCAGGCCGGAGCCCAGCACCACCATGATGAGAATGACATAGAGCATCATGGGGATGGAGCTGATGGTGTCCACAATCCGCATCATGATGTTGTCCACAGCGCCGCCGAAGTAGCCGGCAATGCCGCCGTAGAGCACGCCCACGATCAGGTTTACCAGGGCGGCCACCACGCCCACCAGCAGGGAGACCCGGGCGCCGTACACCACGCGGATGAACAGGTCGCGGCCCAGGGAGTCGGTGCCCCAGATATAGGTCTTGTTCAGGACGGTTTTGGCGGGGGTGATCTGCGCCCCGTCGTAGAACACACGGAAGCGGTCGATCTTGTCCTCCAGGATGTGCTCGGCCTCCCGCAGACTCACCGTCTCGGGGGCGTCCTCCCCGTAGTACTCCCTCAGGTACTCCACCTCCGCCACTGTGACGGGACTGCCGTCGCCGTGGGCAGCCTCCTGGGTGATAAACTCCGATTTGGCCCGGAAGTACACGCCGTAATCCACCAGCAAATCCTTTCCGTTGATCTCATATAGGTAGGTCCGCCCGGCTTTGTCATCCTTGACCAGGGTGGAGGCCCCAAGCAGGTGGCCGGAGCCGTCGGTGTCAATACACTTGTAGTCGCTGGTGACATAGACGAAGCTGTTACCGCCCAGATCGTAGATTTCCAGCTCCGGCGGGATGTTGGCGTACCGCAGGTCCTGTTCCTCGTAGGAATAGGGCCAGAACATGGGCACAAAAATGGCGGAGAGCACCACAATCACCACCACCACCATGGACAGGAGCGCGGTCTTGTTCCGGCACAGCCGGTGCCAGCAGTCCTGCCAGTAGGTCAGGCTGGGGCCCCCGATGGCCTCGGAGGCCAGGGCGTCCCGCTCCGCCGGCAGCCAGCGGCGGTCCGTTTCCTTCATACTCATGCGCGCCTCCTCAATCCAGCTTGATTCTGGGGTCGATTAGGACGTAAACGAGATCCACGATCAGCACGGCCAGGACCAGCAGTACGGCAAAGAACACCGTAATGCCCATGATCAGCGGATAGTCGCGGTTTACAATGCTGTCGGTGAACAACTGGCCCACGCCGGGGATGCCGAATACGGTCTCAATGACAAAGGAGCCGGTGACAATGGAGGCCACCATGGGCCCGATGTAAGTCACCACCGGCAGCAGGGCATTGCGCAGGGCGTGCTTGTAGATTACCTTGAATTCGGAGATACCCTTGCTCCGGGCAGTGCGGATGTAGTCCTGCTGCTGCACCTCCACCAGGCTGGTGCGGGTCAGGCGGGTGATGAAGGACAGTGGGAATGCCCCAATGACCAGCACCGGGCCGATATAGCCCGCCACCTCGTCCACACCGAAGGCGGGCACAAGACCCAGGGTTTTGCTGAAAAGAAACAGGAAACCCGTGGCCAGCACAAAGCTGGGTATGGTGGAGCCCAGGGTGGACAGCACCATGAAAAACCGGTCAATCAGCTTGTTCTGGCGCAGCGCGCACACGGAGCCGAACAGGATTCCGGCGAACACCACCACCAGGGAGGCGTAGATGCCGATGGTCAGCGAAAAGGGGAAGCCGTCGGCTATGACCTTGTTGACAGTCAGGCCGGCCTTGGTGTAGGAGACGCCGAAATCCCCCCGGAGGAAGTTGCCCAGATAGATGATGTACTGCTTCCACAGCGGCTGGTCCAGGCCGTACTTGGCCATCATGGCCGCCTCAATTTCGGGATTGGGCATCTTCTCCGCAGCAAAGGGGTTGCCGGGGATCGCTTTCATCAGAAAGAATGTGATCGTGATGATAAAAAAGATGGTGACCAATGCAGATAAAATTCGTTTCAGCACATACTTGAGCATACAAACTCCTTTCTGAACAGACAATGCCTCCCCGGTCTGTCCCGGCCTGATAGAGAATACAGTGCTTTAATGTGTTACAGAATATTATAAATCAAAATTGTCTTGAGAATATCGACGGTTTATGTGAAAAATCACATATTTTTGCGTTCCATTTCGGTCTGCATCAGGTCGGGATGGGGCGTAACATGCCAGATATGGACATCCCGGTAGTGCTCCAGCAGCAGGAAGTACCAGTTGCTGTCGAACAGCAGCAGCCCCGCGAGGGCGAGTGAGGCCAGCCCGGCGGCCCCACCGGACAGGCCGGGAAGCAGCGCCGTCCCCTTCCAGATGTCCCACACCGCCGCCCCCACCAGGCCGAGGCAGAGCAGGCCACACCGCCGTCCCTCCGGCCGGACCAAGGCGCGCACCGCACGGCCCAGCCAGAGCAGGCCAAACAGGCACAGGAAAGCCCACAGGCAGGTCTGTGGCCAGCGGTTGTCCTCGGGGACCAGCCGGGCGCACAGAAACAGGAGCCCCAGCGCCAACTGCACCGTAAGCTGCAGCAGCCCGCGCAGCTCCTCGTAGAAGGCGGCCTGGGCCGGATGGGCAAAGGATGGCCCCTCCTCCCGGGCAGACAGGGTGCGGAGCAGCGCCCCGCCGCAGCCTGCCGCTCCCCCGGCCTGGAGGGCGGCCGCCAGCCCCGCCCCGGACAGGGAGAACAGGAAGCGGCTCCGGTCAAAGGCATCCAGCAGCACCAGCTTGACGGCGGGG
>ERZ808028.1937-NODE-1937-length-11032-cov-8.135372_pt1 | contig 11032 bp, 9 predicted proteins | sample MGYA00380184_ERZ808028 | MGnify/ENA primary metagenome ERZ808028 (study PRJEB31490, sample SAMN06133397) | mouse gut metagenome | isolation source: J8_1 | host: mice | place: China: Chengdu | collected 2015-05 ...
CTGATGAGACGACGATCCGCCCCTATTGGCTGGCCTCGCCGTGACCCAAGACACTACCGATTCGCTATACCCAACGCAGTGTGGGAGTATCACCTCAAGCCTGCTGAGTTCGCAATTTTTTCTTATCTCTGCTATCACCGCTCCACTGATACTCTCACTCCAGAAATGATTGCGGAAGGCGTTCACCTATCGGTGAGTACAACGAAAAAGTATCTGAAGGCTCTGGTGGACAGAGGACTCGTCACTGCTGAATGGTCTCTCGCTCTGAACAATCAGTACATCACCAGCGAAAAATTTTTCACTCTGCCCAACGAACTGTTCCTGCTGAAGCTCTCGCCCTCTGAGTTTATGATTTACGCCTATCTGCTGTTGATTGAGGACCGCCGCACCCACACCTGCCATCCCAGTTACAACACCATCGCCGCCGCAACAGACCTGGCTAAGAACACTGTGATGAAAGGCATCAGCACACTGTCGGAGCTGAACCTTATCACGGTGGAGGCCAGTAGCTACTTTGACAAGCGCGGGATGAAGTGGAAGGGCAACAACCTCTACACAATCCTGCCGGTGAGAGCGGCGGTGGATACGTTCCATCAGCGGCAACTCCGTCAACTGGAGTTGGATGTGGAGCGCAGGCGTGTTATTCGGCAACAACAGGAATACGACCTCCGTCACCCCAGAGCGGCACTGTGTACTCCGGCTGTCGCTGAGGCAGCACTTGACCCAGCCCAATCGCAAGAGGCGCCGTGTGCCCGTTGAACGCCAGTGTACAGGGGGACGATAAGGAGCAGGATAAAAGCGTGGCGTCTTGCGCCGCCCCGCCGCCCACTTCTGCCCGCAGTGCGGGCAGTTTACGGGGGACGGGAGTGGGGTCACAAGCAGAGAGGAAAGCACAAATTGAGGTCGCCCACAGGCCAAACCCAGTTGCTGCAAGGGATTGAGGCAATGTCTTTGGGCAAAAAAGGAGGGATTTTGATGAATAGCAAGAATGACAACCGTTTTCCACTGCGTCTGGATGATGTAACCCGGTGGAAAATCGAGAGCTGGTACAAGCAGGATGACTGTCAGAGCCGCAACGAGTTTGTGGTGAAAGCAGTAAATTTCTACGCTGATTTCCTGGCCGGACAGGTGAACGGCGTACTCCCGGCAGCGATCCAGTCCGCCATCGACGGGCGGCTGGGGATGTTCGAGGACAGATTGGCCCGGCTTTTCTATAAGCTGGCCGTAGAGATGGACATGGGCATGAGCGCCATCCTCGACTGCATTCAGTTGGATGCGGACTACCTACGAAAGTTGCGCTCAGACAGTGTGAAAAATGTGAAGGCCACCAACGGTCTGCTGACCTTCGAGCAAAAAGCCAGGGAGCAACTGGACGATGGAGCAGGTGATGACCAGTGGCCAGACTGATCGTCAAGAGTCCCTACATCAGCGGCAGTGGAGTTGGAGGCTACTTGGAGTACATTGGTACCCGTGAGGGTGTGGAGCTGCTGCCCTCCGGCTACATGGAGTACATGTTGGAGCGTCCTCGCTCTCACGGTCTCTTCGGTGATGAGGACTGCGTAGATATGAATGCAGTAGCACAAGAATTGAACAAATACCCCGGAAACATCTGGACGCACATTATCTCCCTCAAGCGGGAGGACGCTGAGCGGCTTGGGTACGACCAAGCCGCTCAGTGGCGCAACCTGATCCGAACTCACCGCAACGAGATCGCCGCCGCAATGAATATCCCACCCAGCGACTTCCGCTGGTACGCCGCCTTCCACGACGAGGGTGGCCACCCCCACATCCACATGATGGCGTGGTCGGCAAAACCCGGTCAGGCGTACCTCTCCAAAGATGGTATTCGCAAAATCAAGTCTGTGTTGACCAACGACATTTTCAAGCAGGAGATGCTCCACACCCACGAGCAGAAGTCCACCTCCAGAGATGAACTGGTGCGCAAGGCCAGAGGGGAACTGAAGTCTCTGGTTCAAGAGATGCAGACCAGCATCGGCAGCCATCCGGAGGTGGAAGCGTTGATGATGACGCTGGCCACTCAGTTGGAAACAGTAACAGGTAAGAAAAAATACGGCTACCTCCCCAAAGCGGTGAAGAAAACTGTGAATGAAATCGTCGATCAGATGGAGCAGCTGCCCGTCATTGATGAATGCTATCAAGTCTGGTGGGAGCTCCAGTGTCAAATAGAAGATTTTTACTCGGAGAAAGAGCGCCGACGTCCGCCGCTCTCTGAACAGAAAGAGTTCCGGTCTATCAAAAATGCGGTCATCCAGGAGGCGAAGAACATCCGCATGGGTAAGGTCACTTTCGAGGATGAGGAGATGGAGGAAGCTACAGATTCCTCTGACCTGTCATACGACTGCTGGGGGCTGTGGATGGTCACCCAGGATAACACTGCTCCGATAGCAGACAGAGATGAAGCGGCGGCACAACTCATCAGCAAAGCCGAAAGTGGTGATCCCAGCGCACAGTATCTTGTGGGCAAGCTCTATCAGGACGGCCCAGTACTAATCCCGGATAGTGTGGAGGCCCGATACTGGTTTGACCAGTCGGCTCGACAAGGCTACACACCAGCGCAGTATGCTTTGGGTAAGCTGTATCTCAGCGATGACACAGAAGTCTGTGACACGGTGTTGGGAGTCCAGTGGCTGGAGTACGCTGCCCACCACGGAAGCGACTGCGCCGTCTACCGTCTGGGCAAAGAGTATCTCAAGGGTGAGATCGTGGCGAGAGACTCTGCCAAAGCGTTGGAGTACCTCACGCAGTCCGCTGGGGCTGGAAATCAGTACGCACAATATGCCCTGGGCAAGCTGTATCTGGACAGCCAGGATCGGGAGCAGGCGCATTACTGGTTCACCCGGTCAGCCGCACAAGGAAATGAGTATGCTCAGTTCTTCCTGGACCGCTGGGATGACCTGAAGCCGCCCTCGGTCATGCTGTCCGTCACCCGGCTGCTCCACCAAATGGGTCGTATTTTCCAAGAGCAGGCGCCAGTTCCAACTGTCCCTGGTGGTATCCAAATCGACCGAAAGCGGCTGGTACAGCTCAGAGAAAAGAAAATCGCCATGGGCCACAAGGCGGACGATCATGAGGAACAGGTCCCGAGCCAGACGATGTCGATGGGGTAGCCGTCAACTGCACCACCGTCTGCAAAGAGAATTGGCGACTTCCAATATGATAAGTTTTTGATAACTCTGCGAAAAAGGGATGGCTATTCAAGCCCGGTTAGGGTATTGTGTGTTGCTGATAAGGAGGCAGGTAAAATGAGAAAAACCTTGGAGGATCTCTACTATGGCAACATCACACCTAATGAGCAGAGGATGACACCTGACTCAGAGCTGGAAAAAGCGGTAGCTCGTGTCACCAAATATGAAAATCAGCTCATGGAACAGCTGGAGGAAATCGATCAGGAGACTCTTACAAAACTTATCCGGTCACAGCATGAGATCAACAATATCACGGCAACCGAGAATTTCATCCTGGGCTTCCGGCTGGGAGTCAGGCTAATGGCCGAGTGCATGGACGAAAACGACGGTGATATTCGGACTGGAGGTGAATAACAAATGGCAAAGCGCAGACCGTCTGGCGACGGCATGGTGCGCAAGCGGGACGACGGTCGCTGGGAGGGCCGCATCGTGGTAGGACACAAGGAAAACGGCGACTCTATCTTCCGCTACGTCTACGCTGATAATCAAAAAGAGTTGACTGCAAAGCTCCGCCAGAATATCGACGCCTACCAAGGCATTGACCTAACGGAGCAGAGCAGGATGACTCTCGGGGAGTGGCTGGACACATGGCTGGAGCAGATGGCGGTCATCCTCCGGCCTGGCACGCTGGAACACTATCGCAGAGATATGGAACATCATGTGAAGCCCCGCCTGGGGGCAAAACTGCTCACCCAACTGACAGCGGCTGACCTCCGAAAGCTCTACGATGCCTTGAAGCAAAGCGGTAGGGTAAAACCTCGACATGGTCAAGACCGAGGGCTGTCCAGCACTACCGTCCACAGCATCCACACTACGCTCCACCACGCACTCAAAGCAGCAAAAGATCAGGGACTCATTCCTGTCAATCCCGCTGATGAGGTGGAGCCGCCCAAGGTAATTCACCAGCCTATGAAGATTCTAACCGAGGAGCAACTGGATATTTTCCTGACAGCGATCAAAGCCGACAAATTCTGGTACGACTTCTTCTACACCGAGCTGACCACCGGTCTACGCCGAGGAGAGATCTGTGGTCTCATGTGGACTGACTTCGATGAGCGTGACGGCGCTCTGAAAATCAACCGCACCCTTCACAGGGAAAAAGGCGGCAGGCTGGTGGCTGGGGATACCAAAACCTACGCCGGCACCCGGAAAATTGTCCTGCCGCCCAGCACAGCGGAGTTGTTGAAAGAGCGAAAGCGTAAATCCTTCTCTCCCTGGATCTTTCACGATCCACTTCGTCCAGAGGCTCCTATGAATCCCGACAGTGCCTACCGACAGCTGAAGAAATTTCTGGCGGAGGCTGGACTGCCAAATATCCGCTTCCACGACCTCAGACACACATTCTCAACTCATGCGCTGTCCAGCGGTGTGGATGCCAAAACCCTGGCTGGAATCCTTGGCCACACCAAAGCGTCCTTCACTCTGGATACCTATACCCACACCACCGGCGATATGCAGAAGCGTGCCGCTGACATTGTCGGCGGCTTTCTGACTGATTACCTTGGAGAGGAGATGAAACCGTGGCAAAACGCAGAAAGCGCGGGGACGGCGGCGTCAGCCTGAGAAAAGACGGCCGCTGGGAGGGGAGGGTAGTCGTCGGCTACGACGATAAAGGCCTCCCCGTCACCAAAAATGTTCTGGCAAAGACCAAGTCGGACTGTATCGCAAAACTCAAGGCACTGAGGGACAGCATCCAGGCTCCTGCTCCTGAACAGCCTAAACCTGGAATCCTATTGGGGGACTGGCTGGATATCTGGTATCAGACCTATAAGAAATCCAATCTCCGCCCCAATACTCAGATGTCCTACGAGCGGCGCATCTACCAGCACATCACCCCAGCCTTGGGCAATATCCAGATGGACAAACTGACCACCAACGACATCCAGCAGTTCTACGCTAAACTCAAGCAGGGCGGCAGACTGCTCCGGTCTGAATTATATGGTGAAGGACTGTCCGACCAGACTGTTCGGGGCATCCACACCACCCTCTATGCCGCACTGGACAAGGCCGTTGCGGAAAAGCTCCTCTTCCGCAATCCCGCCGATGGCTGCCGTCTCCCCTCCGCCAAAGCCAGAGAAATGCAGGTGCTTTCTCCGGAGGAAATCCAACGTCTGCTGATCCAAGCCAAAGAGGACAGTTGCTTCGAGCTTCTCCTGTTGGAGCTCTCCACTGGACTGCGGCGGGGCGAGATATGCGCCCTCCAATGGGATGACCTCAACCTCCGCACTGGGGAACTCCGAGTACAGCGACAGGTTCATCGGATAAAGAGCAAGCTGGTGGCCTCTCCACCCAAAACCAAGGCCGGTAACCGTAGCGTGGTCCTCCCCACGCCTGTGCTGAATGTCCTTAAGGCTTATAAGGAAACTATCAGCTCTCGGTGGATGTTTCCCTCCCCGGTCAGCGAGGACTCACCCAGAGACCCAGCCGCAGTTCGCAAAAGATTACAGACCGTTCTGGAACGGGCAGAATGTAAGAAAATCAGATTTCACGATCTCAGGCACACATTTTCTACCACTGCCCTGGAGCATGGGATGGATATCAAGACCCTGTCCACTATTATCGGCCATGTCTCCAGTAGCACCACACTGAACATCTACGCTCACGTTACCGATGAGATGCGCCGTACAGCGGCGGTAAAAATCGACCAGGGTATCGGCAAAACTGAGCTACAAGCAGAGAGTCAGTTAGCACCTCGGAAGCCTGTTCCCAGTACATTCCAGGCCCACAAAGGCCAGAGGCGTAAAGCGGGGACCGGATGCGTCACTCAGATCAACGAGAAGCTCTGGGAAGGACGCTACTCTCCTATCTGGCCGGATGGCAAAAGACGCCCTCGGAACATCTACGCTCACAGTGAGGAAGAGTGTGAAAAACTGCTGGCAGAGATGATCGTAGAAATGAAAGCGGAAATCACCGCTGAAAGAGTGCGTCTGAAAGCAGGCTGACAAGAATCTACGGCTCACCGAGTGTGATATCCTCTCGGTGAGCCGTTTTTCTCTGTCTGTGGCTGGTTGTGTGGTCAAATCCAAATTCAAAAAATTAAAGCAGTGAAAAAGTGCTGAAATACAAGAAAAATCCAGCCCTTCCCGCAGGAAAAACTGGACTTTCTGGAGCTGCTACCCAGATTTGAACTGGGGACCTCATCCTTACCAAGTGATTGGAAACCTCGGGAGTGCCGCTGTTCAGCACTTTCGGGGCATTTTTGTTGCGGAGGCGCATGGTCTTTGGCACTTTCCCGTCCATTGTCTCCGCCCGCTTTTTTCCGCGTGTGGGTCACGGTGTGGGTCAAACCCAAATCATGAAGCAAAGGCGGGACGCACCTCAGAGAGCGGAAGTCCCAACTTGATTGCCCGCTCCCGCTCATAGGTGACTCTGGTGATCTCCTCAATAAACCGCCGCTCTTTTTCGTCCGCGCTGGCCCATCTCACAGCATACTTCCTGCACATCTGGAAAAAAATCTCGTAAAACCGATCTTCCTCCGCATCTCTGCGGCAATACCACGCCGCATCAGATACGGGGTTTTCTTTTCTGTGTTTCATCCAAGCACCTCCTGAGTCAAGCAAGGTATGTGAAAAAGATCCGTTTCGCCGCCTCGTCCGCTATCAAATACCTTGGGGCGGAAGAAGCAAACATCGGAAGTCTTACCGCTCCAAAATCCCGCTCATAATGCCGGGCCAGTTCACCCGTCTTCGCCTCCAGCACAACGTCCCCGGCGAAGCCGTTGTCAATGGACAGCTTGATACCGTAGGCAATCATCAGCCGCCCGATTCCAGCGTACTTCGGCCTTCCGCCGTCCATCGTCGGATTCGAGCCCGGCTGGGCCTCCATATAGGCGATATGAACCACAAGCGAATGCTCCAGAATTTCGTATGCCCCCAGTGCAATCAACTCATTGCCCGCTTTCGCCGCATATTTCTCAAAACGGTCATCAGCCAAATATTCGCTGGTCCATGAAGTCTGCCAAGTCGGCGGAGAATCCGTTGACTCGGCATCCTCCTGTGTCATCGGTTCAATAGAAACTGGAACCCGCTGATGTTCTCCGTCCAGTACAAACGGCTCAAACCGCACCGCTATCACCTCTTTACAGGTAACAGTTTACCATATAGGAGCACAAAATACAAGTCCGCCACCCATACAGAATTTGCTACGCTGTAAACAATATAGGGGCTGTGGCACTGTGCAGTTCGCTTGCTTTTCACCTCTGTACTTCTCCGTTTATCCCTATCGACTTTCGCCTCCTATTTCGGTATCGTGTTGCTTGCGAAAGCCCTTTAAAATACAGAAATCAGGAGGAAAAGCAAATGACCAGTATCAAAAAGCGCACCACTGTCGCACTGACGGCAGCAATCCTCGCAACAACCCTCGCTATCCCCGCCACGGCAGTGGAGACCTCAGCCATTCGAGTGAGCAGCTACAAGGGCAGTACCCTGAAAGTGGGAGAACGCAGCGGACTCATCATCGGCCCCAGCGGTGCGGACTACACCGTCACCTCCAGCGACCCAGACACGGTGGCGGTGGAGCAGGTGCTGACCTTCTGGGTCGCCGTCGCCAAGACGGTGGGGACGGCGGAGATCACCGCTTCCAACAGCGCCGGGGAGCATGGGAGCATGACGCTGACGGTCGGCTCCACTACCCCCGCCGCGCCGGAAGCCCCCGCCAGCGGGGACAGCGCCGGCCTGACGGACAACCTGGAGATACGGCAGGAGATGATCCGCCTCATCAACCAGACCCGCAAGGCCAACGAGGTGCCGGAACTGCCGGTCAGCGAGGCCCTGATGAACGCCGCCCAAGCCTGCTCCGACCGGCGCTATACCTGGCATCACGCTCCGGAGGAGAGCCAGGCCGCTGCCGAGGCTGGATATCCCTACGGCTTCGGTGACAACCTCACTGTGTTCACCGGCACAGCCGACGCTGCCCAACGCGCCGTCGACAACTGGATCCACTCCCCCGGTCATTTCGAGACCATGATCGACCCCAGATGCGACTGTATCGGCGTGGGCGTGACCCAGTACGACGGTATCACCTACTGCTACATGTTCGTTGGAATACCCAACAGCATCAATTTCTATGCGTAAGCGAATAGTCCTCAAGGAGGGCCGTCCAGAAAACTGGACGGCCCTCTCTCGTGGTGGCAAAAACAGAGCACAGATTTACTGCTCAGATATTGCGTACCAGAAAACAAAGAATTAAAGCCTTTCATTCGGTGGGTTCTAATAAGGAGTATCTAAGAACTTCGGACTGGCGGCATGGCCCTTTGGTAAAGAGAAAGCTAATTTTACCGAACTCTTTTGGGAATGCGCCCAACATTGCAAAAGTTTTTCGTAATGTGACTGTTTTCTCCTACGGCTGACACATTTCCAACTATTGACTCACTCATGACCCGGATAGTGCAGGAACAAAGGTAGTCCAGCCGTTGCCGCTGCGCAGCTCCGCATCCCGGTCATCCGAGAGGGTAAAGACATAGACCGGCTGACGGAACCCCTTGCTGTCGGCCATGTATTCCAGAGCGCAGGCGGTAACCCGCACCTGATTGGGCTTCAGGTAATTGAACATCGGCACGTCCTGCCAGGAGAACCGGCCCGCACAAAGAAGGTCATATGCCTCTTGGGAAGATATTACAGTGGCATTCCCGTGAAGGGTGCTGACAGAGAGGGCGTTGTCCACCTCATAGAGAATACCACCCTCCGCGATGTGGCAAATCAACTCACCAGCAGTCAGTACACCATCTTCCACCACACATTCTGCCCGGAACGCATACTCGCCCCTTTCCTCGTCCACAGTAACAAATTGGGCTGCGTCAGGTACATCAATGCCCAACGTCCCCAGGGCGGTACGGAGTTCATCTTCTGTAATTCTTCCGCCTTTGTTACTGTAACGCAAGTCGCTATCCACCCGATAATCTGTGTACTCGTAAGAGCGGTCATTGTGATTTATGATCAGGTTATATGTGCGATGGTCAGAGTAGAATGTGCTGTTGTCATAGTAATTTACATCGGGGCTACCAAAATTGATTTCTGCGCCCTGCCGCCCAAGGAAGTCCACGGCAAAAGCATCACAACTTTCCGAGGTAAAGGGTTCCGTCCAATATACCCCGGATGGCCCCGGTTCATCGGATAACGCACATTCCAGTACCCACTCCACTCCTTTGGTGTCGGCAGCATAGATGGGGGCATCCTCCAAATTGCCATAGGGCTGGAAACGGTAGGCAAAGAACACACCCGTCAGGGCCACAATGGACAAGGCCGGGAGTAAGGCATAGGCCCCAGCGGTTTTCCATCGTTTTCCTGACAAGCTGACGAACAACATACACAGGCAGTACCCCAACATAGCTCCCAAGGTATTGCAAATGAGATCGTCCACATCGGCCTGTCCCCGGCCAAGGATGTACTGGGCCACTTCGATAATAAGGGATGTTCCTGCTCCTGCCGCCAGCATCCAGTACCACCGTCGGAAGGGTTTTGCCGCCAAAGGGAGAAACACACCCAGGGGGACAAACATGGCAATGTTCAGCAAAGGATTCAGCCAGACCTGAAGTGTAAAGGCATTCCATGCTTCCCAAAACGCCAAGAATGGATAAAGCTGATACATCTGCATACCGTTTCCAATTCGGTTCATAAACGTGATGGAGACCAGTCCACCCAAGTAGCATAACAGCAACAGAACAGCTACAGCTTGTCCTTTCGGAAACTGTATTCCCTTCTGACGGTATTTCTGGTTCAGCAGGACGAGAAGTACTGCTCCTATTGCCAGGCCAATCAAGGCAGGAGGAATTGCCTGCCGGAACAAATAGAAGATTGTACGGATAAAGTCATGCATAGTAAGTTTTCCTCCTCTTTATCTGAAAACACAGTCAGTATAGCATAACCTGCTGAAATACGGAACTGGAAACAGGATATTTTAAGAAAAGTTTAAAGACTATGAACTGGCCAGAATCGAAAGTACTATGCTCTATCAGACGCTCCTCAATTTTTTGATACAGTCACTCGCCAAACTCAGTTCTGGCGAGTGATTTTTTCTAAAAATTTTTCAGCATACGAAAAATAAACTGTTGGTAAACAATTTGTAAACTCGTTTATAAGGAAGTTCCGTTTCAGCCATCAGAGGTTGTGGTAGAAGAGTGAGGAAGTCAGTGCAGAAAAGCAGAGAAAGAAATCATGTCATAAAGAAATGGAGGTCAAGCGCAACATGAAAGAATCCATCTACAAGGACTACGGCAAGCTGCTACTGTTCCTGAACGCAGCAACGGTGGCAAGGGTACTGGGCGTCTCACCGTTCAGCGGGTACGAACTGATGCACGTCGTCGTCACAAACTCCGTATCACTCGCCCCGCCGCAAGCGGCAGGTCTCGCTCACTTCGTTGCTCCTCCTCTCCCCACACAAACGCTGTGCGTTTGTGCGGGGTCCCCTTTCTTCCCTGTTCTGAAAATCGGCAGCAGGCTCGTAGTACCTCGTGGAGTGGGTGTCGCAGCACACTCAGAGAGGTGCAGATTGAAATACACACCTTGGCTCAAGTGTGATCCAATCAAGAACTACTTCCAACTGCCCAAGGAGATATTCCTGCTGGGACTGTCGCCCGGTGCGCTGGCCGTCTACTCCTATCTGCTCTGCTGTGAGAACCGAAACACCTACCAGTGCTGGCCCAGCTACAAAACCATTGGCAGAGCAGTGAGGATGAGTGCCAACACCGTCCGCAAGTATGTGTGTGAGTTGGAGGAGCGCCAGCTCATCAGTATAGAGAGCACAACGGTCACCACCAGGGCTGGTCTGAAGCGCAACGGCAACCTGCTCTACACCATCCGCCCGATCCAGTTGGCGTTGGATCAGTTCTA
>ERZ808028.1940-NODE-1940-length-11014-cov-4.442717_pt1 | contig 11014 bp, 10 predicted proteins | sample MGYA00380184_ERZ808028 | MGnify/ENA primary metagenome ERZ808028 (study PRJEB31490, sample SAMN06133397) | mouse gut metagenome | isolation source: J8_1 | host: mice | place: China: Chengdu | collected 2015-05 ...
CCTCCTTTCGGCATTAACGCCACCAATTTTGCACGAAGCCCGGTCAAGGCTTTTGTCCTGCGCCGCTGGACGGCGCTCCGGGACATTTCCAGGTGTGTGCCGATCTCAGCGTCTGTCATGTCCAGCGCACAGCGCAGAATCAGGATGCTCTGCTCCGTAGCGGACAGGCCAGCAAAGGCGGCGGCCACAAGCTCGTTGTCAATGCACATGCTGTACCCATGCGAAGAAAATACAAAGCTGTCGCTGGGGTAACTGTCTAAGGTACTGAGCTTGTCCCACTTGGTCAGAGGTACGGCCTCCAGCGGAGTGACACGGCGCCGTTGGCGTCTCATGCTACGCTGGAAATTCCGGGCTTCGTTGCGCAGTACCGATTTGCAGAAAGCGTCAAACTGGCACTGCTGGTCGTAGTCGCGGGGGATCGATCCCATTTTCTCACCCCCTTTCATTGGGGATGGGTGGTTCTTTCCCTTTCCGCCACTAAGACACCGGACAAGCTCTCCGCTGCCCGCTAAATGCGCCTTTTTGGAAAAAATTTTTTTTAGGCGCAAATATAGCGGTTTTTGGTAACTGCTGGACGTATTGGATATGAAAATATCCGCATGGCACAAGGCCACACGGATAGGTACAAAATTATTTTCTGTTGAGTGTTGATATTTAGTATGTTTCTGGGTGATTTTTGCTGTCTTGAGAGAATGATTTTTTTTGACCAATCAGGTGGGCGATCAACAAAAAAGAACACAGCGATACCTCCCGGATACCGCCGTGTCCCTAAAAATGGGCGACTTTAATACACCCCCCGTATTCTCTGCTTTCAATGAGAAACCGGCGGTCAAATGTGCTATTAACGATTATCTTTTCGTTCCGCTAAATTTCCCGAATCAAAATAAAGGGCGTAAGCTGTCTATCCTGTCCTGCCGGGTTATCAGCAATCAAGGCAAGGAGCTGCTCTTTGTCCCAATCTGTAAGCTGTTTTCCTCTGCCAAGCAAATCCGCATCTAAATCATTTGCGTCTACAATCATCATCACAACATTTGTCTGTCTATAAACTTCATCACATACCTGATCTGGATTTTGGGGAATGCGAATACCTATGTGCCTATATTCTGGAATATCCTTTCCATAAAAGCCGTCCAAGCCCCGGACTTCTTCTCCAAGCATTCTGTAAAAAGTACCGTGGATTCCTTTCAACTTGTCCAATGCAGAGCAAACTGCCGCCCATAGGACCCTGGTTAAACCACAAGTATTGATTGCAAACTGCATTTTCATGGGCAACCCCATCCCCGGGCCAGCCTCAGTCTGGTAGACGAATCGGGAAAGCAGACAGGCCCAAAAGCCGGGCCTTACCTGCTCCTCTGTGACAATTCGGCCCTGACACAGCGCAATTACCTTTTCACTGGATGAAAGGATGTCCCCTGGCTGGTATATTGGTTTGACATACTTTTCAATTAGAGTGATGTAGCTTTCTCCCGGCTGGACAAAATGAGTGGTAATAGCGTGCCGGGCATATGTCTTGCCATTCACTTTTATGTAGATGTTTTTTCCTTCATTTGCGTAAAACTCCATCAGAATGTGCCCTCCAAATATTCCTCCAGACAGACGCCTAATGTGTGAATCTGCTCCGCGTCCTCCCGGCCCACATAGCGGTAGTGCCAAGGCTCATAGATGATGCCGGTGATTTCACTTTTTTCGTTTGGGTAACGGAGGATAAAGCCATATTCCCAGCTGTGCTCCATCAGCCACTTTTGGACTTCGGTGCTCTCCTGAGTTTCGTCCAAATGTTGATTGTTGATGTCTACAATATCTACGGCCAATCCCAGCTGATGTTCGCTGGTTCCTGGAATTGCTACCGCCTTACCCGCCTCCGCTTTGGCGTTGTCCTGGGAATAGCCCCGATCCTGCCACCGTTCCACTTCTGCCTGATAGAGCCGTTCCTGCTTTTCCCGTGTGCGGTAGGCCGAACAGATCACGGGAGATAACCCATCCGCCCGGCAGGCGTCCATCATGGCCTGGAGGTCGGGATAACACCGTGCATCCACTTGAAGTCCATTTTTGAGTTCCACCGTCTGGATAGAATGATTATCTGGAAGGGGATTCCACGGATTGACCAGCACCAGCTTCCAGGTACCGGCTGCAATCGGTTCTGGTGCGGCTGATGGTTCAGGCGTTGTCTGAGTCGGGAGATTTGATGTCGGCTCATTAGACACAGGTATATTTACTACCGGCGGCTCCACCGGCTTATCCTCAACTGGCATAATAACAGCCATGCAGACAGCAACGGCAAACAGAGCGGCGGATACGGGGAGCAAACAGCGCACCAGCTTGTAGTAACAACTCTGTCTGCGCCTGCGTCGGGATGTACGTCTCCTGTGTGCCACAAATTCGCTTTGTACCATAAAAAAGCACCTCGCTATGATTGGATATTCCCATCATAGCAAGGTGTTTTTTTGAAGTATTATCAGTCTGCCATCATTTTGGCATCAGTTATTGATAATTGAACAAAGTGTAGCCGTTTTCAATTTCCAGATTCAATTCGTACTCTATTGCGCCGTCTTTTGAGGAAAAGCACATTACAAAAGCTGTTCGGCCGCTGTCGATTACTTTTGTCTCCGTCCATTCAACATCATAATAGTCCTGCAAAAAAGAAGCCCATTTTTCCATCTGGATATAAACATCTTCCTCAATGCCGCTGTCTGTTTGAATGCTTTCGTCTGTTCCGGCACTGCCTGTCAATGTCCGCACCGCTTTTCCGGTAGCATCGTCCAGTGTGATCAAAGTCCAGGGGCTGTCATCCCAGGTACACGCCCAAATCAGCGCGGAGTTCCCATCTTCACCCACCAGTAACTGCGGTTCCGCCTTTCCCTCAGACTTCAAGAGCTGTTCCAAATCGCCCTCTGGCAGTAAGCCATATTGCTCCATCGTCTCAAATACGGCCAACGCCGCCTCACTTGCGTCTGCTTTCGTCAATACGGTTTCACCAGCCCAGGGACTTTCGCCGTGAGTTTTTGACATCAGCTGTAAAACCGGCCACACATCGCTCTCCTGCCGCAGGGTCAGATTGACAGTGTTTAACTCCATCTTTATCTGCGCCCGACTGATTTGGGTGTCCTGCATTTGTGAGGTCAGATAAGGCAGAGCCGCCCCCAGGATAATAAAAGTAAAAGCGGATAACAGCAATGTATAGTTCTTTAAGCGTTTCATGGCCGTCCTCCTCTCAACTCCACTGTCACACAGGCGCCGCCCTCTGCCCGATTTTCAAATTTAATACTTCCCTTATGGAGAGCCACGATCTCCTGGCACAGAGCCAGCCCCAGCCCAAAGCCGCCCTGCTTCCGGGAGCGTGCCTTGTCAACTCGGTAAAATGCCTCGGTCAGATGCTCCAACGCCTGGGGAGGGATACCTCGTCCACTGTCCAGTACCCGAATCAGGCACCCGTCCTTCGTCATTTCCTGATGGAAGTGCAACTCCCCGCCGTCCTCCATCGACTTTTGGGCGTTGTCCGCCAAATTCAAAAGGAGAGACCACACCAAATCAGGCTCCATCAGGCAATACCCCTCCTCGCTGTCGCAGGAAAGATGGATACCTTTTTTACGGTAGACCGGCTCCAGCTGCCGGGCCAGTTGCTCCACCAGCGCGCCTGGACTGGCGGGGATCAGTGGGATACCCTGTCGCCGGATCACCAGCAGCTCCAGCAGCTTGCGGGACAGGCTTTCCAGCCGCTTACCCTCTGAGTAGAGATAGCCCGCCGCCTCCGCCTGTTCCTCCTGGGTCAGCGTACCGCTCCGAATGAGGTCGGCGTAGCCAATCAGGGAGGTCATGGGGGTTTTCATCTCATGGGCAAAGCTGCCCACAAACCGCTCCTGCCGCTCCACGGACTGGCGCAGCTGTTCAATGTAGATTCCTCGCTGCCTCTCATTTTCCTCCAACTGTTCCGCCATTGTGTTAAAGTCCTGAGAAAGCGCCCCGATCTCATCCTGTGACCGGATACGGACACGGCTGCCATAGTTGCCGGAGGCAATTCCCTGAGAGGCCCGGGACAGGGCGCTCAAGGGCGCTGTCAAAACTCTGGACACGGTGTAGGACAGTATACCGCACAGCAGGAGCATGACAAGAAACACCTGAAAGTAGGTCTGCTGCTGGGCCGTTCTTGCGGCATAGAGCGCGGTAATATCGTGGCTGGCGATCAAGAAAAGAAGTTCACCGTTCGTTTCCACCGCGCCGGATAGCACCAAAAAACGGGGCCCTTTCTTGTCATCCAAAATACGGAGCAAGCAATATCCAGGTTCCGGATTTTCCATCGCCCGGTCGGTTTGAAGCTGCGGCGCTGAAACATATCCCGCTTCATACAGTATCTCGTCTGCGGTGGACAGCCTCAGACTTGTCCAGGAGGACCCGGACTGCTGATATAACTGTTCCATCGTCTGTTTCATTGTATCCCGATCCAGATAGGGCTTCAAGTGATTGACAATCTGAAGCGTACCCCAGGCCATACGGTAGTCGCCAAGGGCAGCCGTTTCCTCCCGTTCCAGAGATTCCTGAAAGGAAGCGGAGATCAGCATACTTCCGCCGATTCCAAAGAGCAGCGACAGCAGTGCCAACATGGAAAGGGTCATTTTCAGGTGAAATTTCAAGGCTCCACCTCCAGCCGGTAGCCCACCTTGTTGACAGCTCGGAGACAGTTTTCCCACCCTATTTTCTTCCGCAGCCGCTGGATATGGAGATCTACCGCTTTACTGCCAAAGGGATATTCCTCTCCCCACACCCGTTCATAGATGGTCTCCCGATACATGGCCCGCCTGGGATTCCTGGCAAACAGCAGAAGCAGCTCGTACTCCGTTTTGGTCAGGCTGATTTCCTCGCCGTCCCGCCACACCTGCATAGAAGCAGTATCGATTTTTAAGCCGCCGATTTCCAGTACCATGTCGCATTTTTGATACCGGCGCAGGACAACGTCAATGCGGGCCAGCAGCTCGACAATTTCAAAGGGCTTTACAATGTAGTCCTCCGCGCCCAGCTTGAGGCCCTTTACCCGGTCCTGAACAGCGGCCTTCGCCGTCAAGAAAATTACCGGAATTTCCAGCGGACGGATGTAATCCATCAGCTCAAAGCCGTCGATTTCGGGGAGCATCACATCCAGCAAAATCAGGTCGTACCGATTTTTCTCCAGAAAATCCGCCGCCTCTGCTCCGTCAAAGGCGCAGGCACAGTGATAGCCCTCTTTCGTCAGGCTCATGCGGATTAGGTTTGAAATTGGCTGTTCATCCTCTACAACCAAAATATGTATCATGTTAAAGCCCTCTTTTCTTAAATTGAAATTAGTCCTTTATAGTTTATCAATCATTTTTACTCATATCAATATTACATCAAACAAGTATCAAAACGGCAACAAAAAGTATATTTACGTCTTTTGTATCTTAATTTCTATTAACATACAGTAAAATAGTACATCGCATAGAATTTCATTTTGTTTTCATATCGCCACCTAAAATGTAAAATAACGCGAGGTGATATTAGAATGTACGAAAACGAAATGCAACTGGATTTTCACTCATTGGGACAGGAAATCAAACGAAAGAGGGAGGCCAAAGGCTGGACGCAAGAATATCTGGGCCAGCTTATAGACCGTACTTCCCACTCTGTAATGTATATAGAGAATCGGGGACAACACCCAAGTTTAGAAATTTTTTACAAACTTGTTGTCTTGCTGGATATTTCTGTAGATCAATTCTTCTCTCCAAAAAGGCAAAAAGGAAAGAGTGAACGGCGGCAACGAGTAGATTGGCTCCTGGATTCTCTGAGCGAAAAAGAGTTATCTGTCATGGAATCAACCGCAGAAGGATTGATAAGCGCCAGAGAAATTGATGATAATGAATAGCAGCACAGGCACCTTAACTTTAGAGCGCCTGTGCTGTTGTTCTACTGGAGCTTTTCCAGATAGGCTTGTCGTTGGGCACTGACCTGAGCCATATCATCATAGGTCAACTCTCTGCGACCCATCGTGGCTCTATATTCCAAATAGCCTGTTAAATTGTCCAACAGGGTTTCCGCCATTTCCTCTGGTGTTGCGCAGAGTTTTACGCTGATCCACTCTTTCGCACAAGAATCCCATTCCAGAACAGTATAGCCGTGTGATGTCTGCACAATTTCGTATATTTCATTTTCGGAAAGAAACTGTCTGAATACATTCAAAACCTTTTCAAAAGTCAGCATAACCTAGTCTCCTCAATAAATTACTGTCAAGTAAATTCCCTAAACCATGTATGTCATTGCAGTATCGGTCCCCTAATAAAATATATCTTGCCTCGCCCGATTGTCAAATAGTATGAAAGTCAAGTTGTTTTCTTGTTTAATAATTATACTATTGATTATGTGGATGTCAAATTTAAAATTGATATTTCAACCGCCGATACTCTCTGCTGATTCAAGGTACAATAATGAACAGCCGGGGAGGTGTACCGCATGGACGAGGTTCTGCAATATGAACAATATCTGCGCGAGCGGATCACAGAGCTACGAGGGCAAAAGAATGTATCAGAACACCGCCTGAGTTTAGAATTGGGAAAGAGCGGATCATATATCCGGTCAATTACCAGTGGAGCTACAATGCCCTCCATGAAAGAGCTGTTCAAAATAATGCTTTACTTTGAGATCAGTCCCTCGGAGTTTTTTTCTGGCCTAGAAATAAAGGACACGAAAAGAGCGGCGCTAGGGAAAAGGCTACAAGAATTGGATGATTTAGCTTTAGAAAAAGTATCTTTATTTATCCAATGGATCACAGAAAAATAAATCCCACGGTGGGATTCGATTCTGGACAAGATTCGCGTCTCACCGTGAGATTTCATTTTATGAGCTGTAGTACGTTGGTCTGCCTATGGTGGCAAAACCGGCCTTTCCGGTAATGACCACGTTATTATAACCGCTAGTACAATGGATGATCTGAATGTTGCCGCTTTCATCCCAGCCGCCCACAATGCCAACGTGGGTATCATTGGAATAGAAAACCAGGTCGCCAGGCTGGGCCTCGGCCCAGGTAACGGGAGTGCAGTAGGTATGTTGCGCATGAGCGCCCCCGCCGTGGCCCAAAATATAGCTGCCACCTGAGATATTGTAGAATACCCAATCGGCAAACCCGGAGCAATCTAGGCCAAAGGGCCGGTAGGTGCCGCTGGTGGAATTGCCCGACGCCCATACCTTTTGAAGCGTCCCCCAGCGGGAATCCCAGCCGATTACACGGCTCTTTCCGCCCCAAAAATAGGTTACTTTGCCCACCAGCTTGCAGGCTGTCTCCACCACGGCCCGGCGCTCCGGGGATATGTCCTCTGGCAGACGGCTCAGGAGATCTGCAACATTTTCTTGAGAAATACTCAGGTCGCCCAGCAGATCACCGATCACGCCTAACTCGGCCAGCAGTTCCGTCAAGGTGCTGTTCTGCTCTTTGCTGAACAGATAGGCGGTCCGCATATCGTCCGCAGTTTTGGCGGTGACAGTGATATGCAAGACCTGTTCACTCCATGCCGCTGTGCTACCAACCGCCGGATGATTGATGGTTTCCGGGCTGGAAGTGATTGTACACATATCCCAAAAGACAGCTTTCAGCCGATCTACACGGTCTGGGGTGAGGGCGGCCACGTTCAGGCCATCCGTTCCCATAGCAGTCTTGCAGGCGAATACCGCTGTGACCTCCCTCCAATCCGGGCCGGTGCCCTGGATGTCAATGCTGTCATAGGTCCCCGCTTGTAAGAGAGTCAGTTTGTCCGTCAGCTCCATGTTGATCTGAGATACAGCAACGTTCAGCGGCACAGCGCCGGGAGAGGGTTCGTTAGCAAACAGGATGCCGAAAGGCGAAACAATCACAGCGGCCACCAGGAAAATGACGCAAAGGGCTGCCACCAGGACGACACCGCCCATAAGGGCGGATAGGGCACCGATCAGGGCCTTGACCACCTTTGCGGTGGCAATGGCCGCTTTCCTGGACAGACCAGCAGCGGTTTTGGCCGTCTGCTTTGTCCGCTGCAATATGTTCCGCTGGGCCTCCCTCTGGGCCTTTTGTCGGGCCTTGTTTGTAATCAGATTGGCGGCTGCTTTCTTTCCATTTGTAGGGGGTGCTACGTTTTTTAGGCCCTGTTCAGCCTTTGGCCGGGTCCTGGGGGTAAATCCTCCACCGTGGGGTTTCTCCTTCAGAACAGCGGAGCGCCGGGGGCGCTCCTTGATGGATGGATTGATAGATTGATTTTGGAGAGAGAGGTTATCTTTTGGAGCTGTAGGGACACCAGGGACAGCGGTGGATTTACCATAGTGTCCTAGAATCGGCTGACCATTGCCAGCTGGGGTAGTGCTGGGCCGCTCCGGGTGCCGGGCCAGCTCCCTCCTGTGATCCACGGCCTGTTGCAGCATACGGTCCCCCGGTGACGGCGCCTGAGACGCTGGAGCCTCCGCTTTACAGCTTGACCGGGCCTTGATTCCCGATGAAGCTACTGCTGTGGGTGTGCCTCGTACCTTGGGTGCTGTCGGGCTGTCAGCCATATAAGTTTTTAGCCCGGTGGTGTTGAGCGGGGGATTGAGTGGCCGCTCCCCGGATACTTGTGGGCCGCCAGGTGAAGCTGGAGATTGCTGGGGTGTGGCACTGGGTAACGTTTGGGGCGGCGGCTCTGGCGGTTCTGGCCGATTCTGCTGTTTTTTCATTTTCTGCCGCTCTTTTTTGGCCTTGGTGACAGCATTGGTAACGCCCTGTTTTATCTGGTGTCCGACCTCATGGACAGCAGCCCCGGCGGCCTGTTCCACCTGATCGACTGCCTCGGTGGTAGCGCTACTGTCACGGGGCTGCTCCGTGACGGAGCTACTGCCCCGTTTCTGCTGGGCCAACTCCTTTTTCATCTTGGCCGTCATAACTCGGCGGGTCCTCTGCTGGATTGGCTTCCCATTCTTGCGTTTTCCCTGATTCTTGATTTTGTCGCCATTAACTCGCTCTTTTACTTTTGGCATGGCATTGTCTCCTTTATAGTGAAATATTATAAAAAGTCTAGTACACATTGTTTTTTCTGACAATCTGTTCTATAATAAAATAAATGCTTAAATCCTATAGAAAGAGAGATTTGTTATGAAGAATTTTAGCATTACACCAACTGACAAAAACGCACTAGAGTTGTTGCGTATAGATCCTATCAACAGGAACAATTCAGTTTTCCGCTTTATTAAGCTAATTGATACTGTTGAGGGAGGATGTTCTATTGCACTCAACGGTGAGTGGGGTAGTGGAAAGACTATGTTTGTAAAGCAGGTTAAACTTGTGATGGACTTCAAAAATCCACATTTTGATCGGTCCAAAGCAGATGGCTTATATGAAAACTCAGGTTTTTTAAACTCCATTTCTTGTTATGAAAGCTATTCTACTGTTTACTATGATGCATGGGAAAACGATAGCCATGAAGATTCACTTTTATCTCTTATTTACGCCACAATTCGTAGCAATCAACATCTGTTTGATGCAGATAAACGTAGGAACTTATCTGAAATATTAGGCAAACTGCTAGATGTAATAACAGAACGGAATGTTTCTGATTTCTTCAATCAACTAAAAGGAGATACTCCATTAGAAGTGATTGAGCAGAGTGAAAATATTAACTTACTTATGCGTGAGTTTTTAGATTCCCTCATTGCAGAGAAGGGCAACCGCCTAGTTATATTTGTTGATGAACTAGATCGTTGCCGCCCTTCTTATGCTGTACAACTATTGGAACGTATAAAACACTTCTTTTATGATGAACGAATCACATTCGTTTTTTCCGTTAATTTTTCTCAGCTCCAACATACAGTAAAAAGTTACTATGGTCCTTTTTTTGATGCAACACGCTATTTAGACAAATTCTTTGATCTGCGAGTTGCAATGCCACCTGTTGACTATAATCGTTTTTTTGACTACAAGTTTCCTTTTGTCCAGTCTCGATACATCTATGACAGGGTGTGCCGTCAAGTTATTCAATATTTCTCATTTTCATTGCGAGAAACTGAAAGATATTTACAAATGATGAAGATAGCGGCATATTCGTCTACACATAACACATATGCTCCATCTTTTTCCGAAGAAAAAGCAAGTTATTTCGCAACTGTATACTTTGTTCCAATCATGATTGGCTTAAATATGGCTGACTTGGATGGCTATAAAGAATTTATTCTAGGTAAAAACTCAGAAATAATATTTAAAATTATCGGAAATATGAATGATTTTGTGCGTTACGATTTGCTAGGAATTAACCGTGCAAATGAAGTTAGCGAATCTGAAATTCAAAAAGAAATTGAGACCAAAATTAAAGAAATATATTCCACACTTTTTTCTCCTGGAGAATTTGAAATGATCAGAGAAAAAAGAATTGGAGAGATGTCCTTTTCTGAAAACACGCGCAATGAAATGTTAGAAACAGTCTCTTTACTTTCAAAGCGCGCTGATTACGATATTGAAATATAATAATATCGTGCCCCATAATTCATTGGAATTATGGGGCACGCATAACGAAAATTGCGTCTCACGGTGGGATTTCATTCCCCGGGGGTCGTAGACATGAGCTTATACAGCTCCGTATCCTTGGGAATGACGTTGGCGAAAGGCACCAGAGAGCCGCCGATCCGCAGCAGGCCGTGGCCCGCCTCGGCGTTGGTGATGTAGCCCATCTGCGTATCGGAGATATGCAGCAGCTTTGCCAACTCCGCCCGGTCGGTGGCCGCCTGATTGAACAGAAGTAAAAATTCCGAGTTGGCCAGCATGAGCCGGGCCGTCTCGGATTTCAAGCACTCTTCGATATTCTGTGTGGCGGCGGTCATAGGGGCGGCGTACTTCCGAAAGCGTTTCCACGCCCGGTAGAGAAATTCCCCGGAGTAGTGATATTTGAAGTACAGATAGCACTCGTCCAGGAATACCCAGGTGTACTTTCCCCGCTTGCGGTTTTCCATGACACGGTTCTGGATGGCCTCCAGTGTGACCACCAGGGCGGTGGGCCGAAGCTGCTCCCCCATCTCATAGAGG
>ERZ808028.1944-NODE-1944-length-10983-cov-5.128370_pt1 | contig 10983 bp, 6 predicted proteins | sample MGYA00380184_ERZ808028 | MGnify/ENA primary metagenome ERZ808028 (study PRJEB31490, sample SAMN06133397) | mouse gut metagenome | isolation source: J8_1 | host: mice | place: China: Chengdu | collected 2015-05 ...
TTCAAATTGTTGAATTCTTTTATACCATATTACATCTGAATTTTCAAAATTCTTTATCCAAGATATGTTATATTCATAAAAATAGTTTTTTACACTTTCAATTAACTCAATATTCATATCACAAATTTCAAAATCATCAGGAATGTAATTTATGTTATTATCGTCTGTATTAATAGCATTTAACTTTACTATAAGCAATTCATTATGCCTGTTCAGATATAATTTGTTTATTATTTTGTGATAAAGTTTCGGAAGGTGCATTATTACTGCAAGATGCAAAAGTAAATAAAATAATAATGCACATAATGAATAATAATATTTTTTTCAAAGTTCTTCTTCTCTTTTCAATAATTTAATACCACTTAGTAATCCAACCATCCTTATCTGTAGCCGGCTGGGTTTCTTTTTGTGCAGTGGTGGTTGTTGCAGTTGACGTCTTTTCTGTAGTAGTTGATGTTGTTGGTTTCGTTTCCTCTGTAGGTTTGTCAGGATCAAACGCTATATTATTGTCCGCATCTTCATTTGTTGTACTTGAAGATTTTTCAGTTGAACTGATCGACTTTGCTGTTTCGTCATCAAACGGCAGAACAGTAGTATGCTCTTTCGTAACATATGTACTGTTCTTTTTTGTTACCGCTTTGCCGTCTGATTTCGTTTCAATTTCAGCATAGACACCCTGATTCTCTGCTGTTGTGGATACATATCCGTTATCATCCGTAACAGGCTGATAATAATGCGTTGTGCCATTGCTGTCCGTAACAGCAGTAGTTGAAATGGATTCAATGTTTCTGTTTGCAGAACAGGAAACAAAAATACCGACTATAACAACGATGATTGAAATAATAAATAATTGCCTTTTCATAGTTATGCCCACGGTACAGGGATATCGGTATCAGGTTCGTTGTCAATATCACCGCCGCTTGTAGTGAGTATATCAACGGTCTTGAATTCTTCAATATCAGCTTGTGGTTTTGTGTAAAATTCTTTCATCAGATTAAGCCTCCGAATTTAATAAACTTTTTATTTCATTTTTTGTGTTTTGGTCTATTTCCTCATCTGCAATAATTTTTGTTGCAATATCACGGAAACTTCTCGTTGCAACAGGGGAGTAAAAATACATGCCGTCAATGTTTACATAAGCTCTTGCAGAAATATCGTTATCAAAATAATCTTTTGTAATGCCTGTGAATACGGCATTATAGGTTGATACTGATCCGTCAACATTTCTTTTAGCTGCTTTTTTGATGTAATTATCTTTATTGCTGTTTGCCCTTAAAGAATTGTTGATTTGAAAATCATTTTTACCTTCAAAGGAAGCATAAGTGTAAACAAAGCCGTATTCAACCGTATCTGCATATTTTGCAAAATCAAATCCGATGCTGTTCTCATCAAATGAGAAGCCAAAGCGCAAGCCGTTATCTCTCGGTCTTATCTGTCCGCCCTTGTCTTTTGCAATCTCATCACTGCTGATGTGAATATATCGGTCTTCGTATCCGTCACGATTGGCAACGGAAAGTCCTGCCGTGTATTCAGGACTTACAATCGTACATTTGTAGGCGGAGTAATCCTTAGGAAAATATATGCTTGTAAGTCTGCTGCTGCAATATATGGTCGCATTGCTTGGTATATCCGCAGTAATACTATTCGCTTTCGGAGCAAAGATTGTTTTGAGATTTGTGCATCCATCACAGCCACCTAACCATGTTGCCTGCGGAGCATAAATAATTTCAAGATTTGTGCAGTTGCAAAATGCTTTTGCTCCGATTTCTGTTGCTTTTTTCAGCACAATTTCCTGTGCATCAGAGCCTTCAAAAGCAGAATCACCGACCTTTGTACATTCGGGCAGATTTATTGTTTTGAAATAAGTTCCTGCAAGTCCTTTTTCGTCAATCCGTTCAAGTGCAGGCAGTTCTAAATCCTGCGTAAGCAGTTTACAGCCGGAAAGAGCCTCACTGCTGATGTATTTGACATTAGATAAATCTATGTCGCCAAGTGCGGCACAGCCGTAAAAGCTTTGGTGTAATATATTCTTTATACCGTTTGCAGTTATGGTTTTTAATCCTGTATTATAAAACGCATTCTCACCGATTGTTGTTACTGTATCAGGCAGAACAATGCTTTCAATATTGCTGTCCTTAAACAGGTTGTTACCTAATTCTGTCGGAGTGATTCCGTTTACTTCATCGGGAACAACAAGATTTGTTTTATTGCCGAGATAAGCCTTTATTTTACCGTCGTTATCAATTACATATTCACTTTCGCCATCTTTTAAAATGTAGTAATCCAGATAAGTAAATTTACTTTTGAACGGTGAGCCTGCTCTTGCAAATGCGGCGGCAGTGATTCTTGTTGTTTGCGTTAATTCAATCGGCTCGGTATATTTTATGCCGTTTTCTTTAGTAGGCAAAGTGCCGTCTGTGGTGTAATAAATATCAACAAGTGTGTTGGCACATTTCAGTTCAACGCTGATGTTGTCACGGTATGCTCCGCTCTGATAATTGGCTGTCACATCCTTGCAACGTGAGCCGTTTATGATATTTGAGAAATTAACAATTCCTGCACCGTAGCGGTCAGTATAGCAGTCACTTTTTTTGAACGGTGTTGCCGTTGCAATAATTTCCTGCTTGACCTGTTCGGGTGTGTAGTTTCTGTGCTCCATAAGAACATAGGCACATGCTGCCGATACAATTGGTGTTGCAAGAGATGTACCATTAGCAAATGTATAAGCAGAGTTACTGCTCATATCGGCAGTATATACATGTTCACCGGGTGCAGAAATGTCTACCTGAGTACCATAATTTGTAAAAGAACAAGGCTTTGCGTAATAATCGAATGCTGATACAGTTATTGCACTGTCACATAATGCAGGAGCTTCATAAATCTGTTTATTGTCATTGCCTGCAGCGGCAACAACCGTTATTCCTGCATTGACTATTTCATCTATTACAGATTCGATAATAATACCTGTTTCACAAGAAAAAGACATATTAATAATGTCTGGTTTGCTTGAAAGTTCTAGTATATAGTTGCACGCATTCACAATCATAGAAGCATTGCTAAGCCCTTTACTATCCATAATTTTGTATGCTGAAATTTTAACATTGCTTGGTGTGCTTTTTACAATAGCACCTGAAACTTCGGTGCCATGACCGAATGAATCAAGTTCATCATTTGTGTTGTCTGAACTGAAATCTACCTTTGTTCGCACAACTCTGTTTTTGAACAATTCGTGATTATAGTTTATTCCGCTGTCCAAAATGGCAATGTTTATATTAGGTTTAGCCTTTAGCTTATAGTAATCCAGTGCAGAAACGGCATCGGTTTCCTCATATGCCCATTCATCACTCCAATTGCTGTAATCATATGAATAGTCAGCAGTAACAACAGAATCATAATCCACAGTATATCCTGACGTTTCGTACTTTTCTTTTGCCGCCTGAGCCGAGACTTCATCTGCATACTGCAAAAAGGCATAGCCAAAGCCATAAACGCTGTCAACAGCACCGTATTCATCAACAGCCTCGTCTGTTTTAACAATTAACCTTGTGTTGATGGCTTTATCCTCAGTATTCTCAACATCGTTATAATCGTCATATTCAGCACACAGCTGAGCAATTTCATTTCCGACTGAAAGTGCATTTGCCCTGCCGATTTCTGCTGCAATTACACTTTTGCAGGGATAGAGAACGGATAGAAGCAAAGTTAGTGTCAGAATTATACTTGTTATCTTCTTCATAATATTATTACCACTTTCTAACTGATACAGATATGCCCGAAGGCATATCTGTATTATTGAATTTTATTCAATTGATTTTGAAACTTTATATGGTGTATTCTCTTCCTCAACAGAATACTTTGTAACAGACGAAGTGCTTTTGTTAATTGCAGTTTCTATGTAATTTAAGCCGTATCCGCTACCCACAACATCTTTTCGTTTATTTAATGTTTCATCCCAATATGATTTTGCATCAGCATCTAATGTTGACCTTAATCCAAGACTGAGAACATCTAAGCTTGTTGAAATTTCGCCGAATTGTTTTGCAGTTGAACGGTTTTCTTTTATAAGGCTATTTGTATCTCTCACCAATTGCGGTGTAAAGGCTTCGCTTATAATCTGATCTGGGGCATTAAAACCTGTTCTTGTAATGTTATTGACAGGATCGTTGCCGCAATAGTTGAAAAGATTTGAATTGTATACGCTGCTCATATCCTCAGTAAGCGTCATTGGATCGCTGGCATTTATAAATCTGCCCCAAGCCGGTGAGTAGTATCTCTTTTTGCCATAATACAGTCCTGTTTCAATATCATAAATATATCCTTTAAATCCTTGTTCAACACTTACAAAAATTCCGCTCAAATATAGAGCAACAACCAATGCAAGTGCAATTGCCTGCAGTAAATCAACCCACCATGTTCCGGTAGCTTGGTACTTATTCTTGATGTCCTGCACAAATGTACCCATATAGTTTGGTGTCATATTTCCATATGCATCATAAGACATAGATATAATTACTTTTTCACTTGGGTCATATATCTCAGTAATATTACCTTGACCATCTTTAACGAAAGTATAATTTGCCGATTGATTCCAATCCAAGGTTTCTATTGTTTCGTTAATATTTGCAGATGTATTTTCAGCTGAAGGACTACCTTCATTTGCAATAACACATACACCGACTATGTCATTATTGTTGTAGATTACTTTTACCGTTTTATCATAATAAAGTATTTTATCTTTTTGCTCATTGGTAGATGTTTGTGCTTCATCTTCAGGCGGATCACCATAGAATTTTGCTCTGTAGCCGGTGATGATATCACCATCCCAAATATATTCTATTCTTGATGTTGGCTCAGTATCAAGATAATGGGAATAATAGGTCTTTGATGTTCTTCTTCCGTCTCCGTCATATGTATACTTGTAAATACTACTTCCGTTCTTGAATGAAGTTAACAAGTCTCCATTCCAAGTCATAGTACCTCTAATACGGGAATAATCCATACCGCTTCCGGCATATTCTAATGGATTTCCAGCGTCATCATAGGTAATTTGATTGCCATCATACCATGTAAGATAGTCTGTCATACCATTAGATTTGTAGGTTAAGGAAGTGGTTGAGCCAGTTTTTGTTGGCGTAAATGTTAGTGTATCCGTGTTATAATCATATGAATAATCCGAAGTTGTCAACTTTTCATAACTGGTTTTTTTAGAAATATTTCCGCCTTCGTTAAAATAATATCTTATTGCTGTTCGATCTGCAAAATTGACTTCCAAAGAAATCTGTCCACCTTCATCATACTGATAATAACGCACTAAATCTCCGGTATTATATGTATATGAATTTTTATTTGTCGGTGCAAGGGCAATATTATTTGTTGATTTTTTGAAAACAGATGTTACTCTGCCGACATTGTCATATCTATAATACCATTCTGCTGATATACGTGTATTTTGATATTTTTCAGGAAATATTTTATTGGTTCTTTTTGCAAGTTCGGTTTTATAATGTGAAACCAAAGTAGTTTGACGTTTATCATGACCTTCAACATATTCAGTAAGTGATGTTAACCTATAATGTGTATCTTTGTCAGCATTGCCTTTATTTTCTACAGATGTACTCATTGTTCTGCCAAATGTATCCAAAACAGTTTCGGCTTTTACAATCGGACCTGCAAGGGAACCTGTATATGAATCTTTTACAGTAGTGGTTGTTTTATCCTTTGATTGACTTGTATCTTGAGAGTAAGAGAAGGATGTCCCGAAAAGATTTATTAGTACTCCTGTATTAGAGTAAACAGTATCGTTACCTTTTTTGACCGTACATCCTTTATTTGTGTAAGTAGTGACTGTACCTGAAACTTCATCAATCATCTTTGAAACAGAGCCGTCGTTATTATATTCATATGAATAAATGTAGGTTTCGTGTTCATCACCTGATTTTCCATTGTCATAAATTGTTTTAACAATGTTGCCTTTATCGTATTCATAAATGATGTTTGCTCCGCTGCCAAAGATTACTTTTCCGACATTGTCAAGATTATATTCATATGACATTGAGTAATCAACATTCGCATTTTCTTCTGCAGATTCCTTAACAATAACATTTTCAATTTTACCATTTCTATTATATGTAAATTCATAAAGACAGCCATTATGAAAAACGGATGCAATCTGATCGCTATCATTATATGTATATGAAACACTCTGATTAATTGTCTCATTATCAGCATTTGTTATTGCCTGATTAACAGCCGTTAAAGTGCCTATTCCGCTGTATGTATACTGCGTATTTTTTGATGGGTCTGTATTTTTACCTTTTGATGTGAGCAGACCGCTTCCGCAATCATAATTGTAATATGTAACTTTACCGGCTTCTTCAACCTGTGATTTAAAGTGTGAAGAATCATACTCATAATGTTTACCGAGTGTTTTGTCACCGGTTCTGACTTTTATAATATCTGTTATCTGTCCATTGCTATTTCTTTTAATTTCATAATCAGAAATATCAGTTTCAGGAATTTTTTCAACTTTGTCTGCAGTAGCCACATACATTTCAAGATCATCAAAATAACATTCTCCCGGCATATTCAAACTGTTTATTTCAATTTTAACCTGAAAAATAGTTGATGGAATATCAATTACACATTTTGATGTTTGCCATCCATTAACAATATTAAAATCGAAAAATGTTTCGCCTACAAGTTTACCACTTGCCGCACCGTAGACCCTGACTGAATAATATCTATTTTTACTATTATCACTGCTACTGTTTTTGAATGGTAATGCTTGTTTACAATAAGCAGAACATGAAAGAACATAGGATTCTGTAGGCTTTACCTTTACCGTTTGAGTGGCGGCATTGTTAGCTTTGTTGTTAGCCATAAAGGATATAACCTTGTTGGATGTGCTGCCATATTCTTTTATAGGGGCATTATTTGTTATAGTTGTAGCACCTGTCATTGTCCATCCGCTGTTACTTTCAAAATCACCATTTGTAATTATGTTGGTCGAAGATGAATCCTCATATATTAAATGTTGTAATTCCTTGTTTGTATAATTCAGATAATACTCCTGTCCATCATAATCTTTGTAACGAATTAAATTTGAATCCTGATCATAATGCATTACTTTTTCAGATTTGTTTATAACATCAGTAAATACACGATTATATATATTGTCAACAGGAGAGTTTATCTTAACATAATTAGCTAATTCTCCGTTGATTTTAAGTGTATAGCTTGAAAGAACAGCCGTTTGCACTAAACTTTCCTGATAGATTAAATTTAATTCCTCTGCTGCAGTATCAGAATTAAACTCATAGGATTTTATTGTACTTAATCTATTGTTTTCATCATAGGAGTACACCACATTATATCCGTCAGGATAAGTAACTTTTCTTAATTTTTTATTTTCATCGTAATCATATTGAACAGAAATTTCTTGGTTGTTAATTTTTACCGGTTGTTCTGTGCCATTAACAGTATAATGTACACTGACTGATTCAAGCATATCGTTGCCATCATAATTGAATTTATACTTTCGGTTAGTACCATCAGTAATATGTGAGATTTTAGTTCCGCTATATATGATATTTACTTTGTTAGTGTATTGGTTATCATATTCATCAGTAAATAAATATGTAATTTTAGTAACATAACCATTTGAATTAATTGTGGAAAAATTATATTTTGTATTATCTTTTTCGCTCAGTATGGATATGTTATTGAAATCAGTTAAAGCTCCTGAGGCTGTTAATACATAATTGTCTCCCGAACTGTTTGAACCAATATATTGTGATCCGCTGCTATACACAAAATAAATATATTCGCCTTCGCAGTTTTTCCAATAATATTCTCCGTTTTCATATTGCAAAATACTGTAATAATTTGTACGGGCATTACTGCCGTCGGAATCGTTATTATCAATTGCAGCCGGATTTATTACGGTTTGAATATTAACCTGAGCAAGCTCATCATATACACTTAAATCATCTCTGACAATAAGGGGAGTACAAGTATAGTCATTGATATACAATGTTCCTGCTCTGCCCAAATCAACAGTCTCAGATTCGATAGTCTTATCCACATCACCGATTTCACGATAATAAATTCCAAGAACAATAGACCTCACTTCAATAGAAGTATTACTTGATATTGGCTCAAGAGCCAAACCTGTATTTGCATATATTCCTAAAGAACTGTTATGTGCGTATGAGGTTATATCTATGTTGCATTCTTCGGTAGTATTTTCTGTAGCCATCTGTCTATCAATAACAACATCTCCAAAAGTACTTAATGGAGCATTCTGAACCTGTTGCAGTTCATTCCTTAATCTAAACACATTAATTGTATTGGAAGTATCATTGTTATTGGCGATTTCAACATTACCAATTGATAATGTCAGTGTTGCATTATTTATAAAAACTTGTTTGTCAGTAATAATACTTGGTTTAATGTATATGCAGCTATTGATTCCATTTGCAGTTTTATTAGATCCTGCAATTTTCATAGGATTGACATCAGCACCATTTGAAAACAAGGTCAGAGTTTCACTATCATAGAAACCGGTATTAGTAGGATTAGATACGGAATATGTAGCAATTTCACTGATTGCGTTTTCAGCATCTGCGACTGTTTCAATGTTATTGTCAATTTCAGATATTTCTTCCCATTCGCCATCTACATCCTCGTGAATGGGAACAGCAGCAGACACCTGATAATATCCACCGTCTTCGGTTAAATAAGTTTTTGAATTTTCTGTACGCTTGCTTTCAATTTCATATTCAATTGAAACTTCATCAGGCGAAAATTCATAATCATTTTCAAATTCTTCCATAGCATAGGTTGTAGTGGGGATTACTGTCACAGCCATTACAACAGCAAGGAATGCTGAAATAAACTTTTTAAAAGTTTTTTTCATAAAATTTACTTCTCCTTCTTTTGAGATTTGTTATATATCAATCAAAATAATCAATTTTGATATGAATTTTATTATTTTCTGTAAACAGGCAGATACGCATAGATACATCCCCATCGGACAATTCCCAATATTCTTTTCCACAGCAAATATAGTTCATAACATCGTCAAATGTGTTTTGGCTGATTAAATTTTTTATATCAGACTGAAAAAGTTCGGATTGCTCATCAGTCAATGCATCTGTTTCATAGCAAACCGAGCATAATTCATCTTGAACAAAACAGTAAAATGCTTTTGATATGAAAGTATGAAGATGTCTTTTGTATGAAAGTGTGGTTTGATTTTCGGATCTTTCTGTGCTTTCAGGATTTCCGATTTTTAGTATTACACTTGACATACTGTCTGAAAAACAGATTTGCTCCTCAATAATTGTGTTATATTGAACTGATTTTTGAAATTGCAACGGTTTAAGAATTGACATAAACGATTTCATCTCCCTGTTTTGATAGAATGTAATCAAAAAGTTATTTAAGTGTTCATAGCATATCAAGATCACCTCTGATTTAGATTTTGTCAAAATAAATCCAAGAATAAAATACAATATCAAAGTTTAATTTTAAATAGACATTGCCTAACTATCGAAAAAATTGACCTAATTGTAGTTTTTGAATGTAACAAAAAACCGACTGCAAATTTGCAATCGGTGTAATTTATTTATTTACTTTTCGGTATTGCAATTGTGAGTTCAAATATTTTGCTTTCTTCATCATAATTCCAATCCAATATTCCATCATATTTTTTTATTGCTCGTGTTATGCTTTCTATACCAAAGCCATGCAAGTCCTTTTCTTTTTTGCTTGTCAGCAATCGTTTGTTTTCTGTTATCGGTGCGAAATCACAACTGTTTTGGATTTTTATTATTTCAAACAATTTTTTTGTATATATATCAACGGAAATTACTTTGACGCTACTTTGTTGTGCTGCTTCAACAGCATTATCAAAAGCATTGTTCAGTATTGCGGATAAATCCATATCTTCAATATCTGTAAGATTAGCAGTTTTCACATTAATGGAAATGGAAATGTTTTTGTTTGCACAAAGTGTATTATATTTACTGATGATAACATCTAATGTTTTATTACCGCTTATTGCAATATTGCTATATTGATTTACTGTTCCGTATAATTTAGAAATATATCCTTTTAGTTCTTTATCATCTGTTAAATTACTTATTTGTTCCAAATGATTTTTTATATCATGGGTAAATACTTTTAAATCTTTGTTGTTTTGCTCTAATATATCTAAATACTGTTTTTCAATTTCTTGTTTCTGATTCATTGCTTTTAATTCATATAGTTCCGCTGAATTTTTGATTGCATAATCATAAACAAAAAAGACGATTATATTTGAAATCAACAGAAAAACGGATACAACTGAACAAAGTACCTTTGCTGTATCGGAAATCAATGTATTTAATGAAATATATCTAAATACAAACATTGCGAATAGAGAGGTAATTGGCATAATCATCATTTGCCAAAAAACAGATTTATTTTGCGTATTGATTTTATTTTTAGAAAATACTCTGATAAAAATCAAACAAATAAAATAATAGGCTAATTTACTTAATGTTATATCAAACATTTGAAGTGGGATAGACTCCTGATAAGCATAAAAATCTTTATTCAGGAAAAGTGATGTTATGAATATAACACACCATTCACAAGCCACCATAACGGCTAAAAGAAGTATTGTATTGAAAAGTGCAGTAAAAAAACGGCATTCATACAGCAGTGAAAATATTAAACAATAAAGCACAAATAATGTAATGAAATTCAATATTGTATTATTTGCATAATAGATGCCGAAAAGTAACATATGCGAAAGTGATATTCCAACAATGGTTATTTTTGTGCTGTATTTTCGTTTAAAGAAAGAATTTGCATAATAGAAAATTATTAAACCTTCCGTAAAATATAGAATTATATTAAAAATGGTAACTCATAAAATTTTGTGTAAATAGTAATCCAACAAGCAACAATTAAATAACGGATTTGGTAAAATCGAAG
>ERZ808028.1945-NODE-1945-length-10983-cov-4.021364_pt1 | contig 10983 bp, 10 predicted proteins | sample MGYA00380184_ERZ808028 | MGnify/ENA primary metagenome ERZ808028 (study PRJEB31490, sample SAMN06133397) | mouse gut metagenome | isolation source: J8_1 | host: mice | place: China: Chengdu | collected 2015-05 ...
ACAAAAATCACATCGACGAAGGCGATTTTCATGGATTTTTGACTGTTGCTGTGAACGTGTGAACAGTAACCATGCTCAAATTCTTCTGATTTCTTATGCAGAAAAATAGTTGACAATTTTCGTTCAAAAAACTATAATTAGGAAAGCTTTAGGTCGGACAGACCACGGTTTTGGCGGTCTGGCAGGGCATAGAGCAAAATTGCTTACAGCAAAAAGAGGAGGAACTAATTATGAAGAGAGTGGTAAGTCTTGGATTAGCAGCAGTGATGGCAGTTTCTTTAACGGCTTGCGGCGGAGGTTCTGAAACTCCGGAAACTTCGGCTGCCGATGCGGCAACGACTGCGGCGTCTGGCGAGGAAACAACGGCTGCGGACGCACAGGAACCGACCGAAGGCGGCGAAGAGAGCGCGGCTGCTCCGACCGGAGAGGGCGGAAGCTTTAAGGTTGGCGTTATCGGACCGCTGACCGGCGATGCAGCAGCTTATGGTCTTGCCGTACAGCACGGTGCGGAGATTGCCGCAGAGGAGATTAACGCAGCAGGCGGTATCAACGGTGCGATGATTGAGATCAATGCACAGGATGATGAAGCTGATCCGGAAAAGAGCGTGAATGCGTATAATACCTTAAAGGACTGGGGTATGCAGATGTTAGTCGGAACCACAACTTCCGGTGCATGTATTGCCGTAGCTGCTGAAACAGCGAATGACAATATGTTCCAGATCACCCCATCCGGTTCTGCCGTTGAGTGTGTACAGAACCCGAATGCTTTCCGTGTATGCTTCTCTGACCCGGATCAGGGTACGGCTTCCGCAAAGTACATCGGCGAGAATAAGATGGCAACCAAGGTTGCAATTATCTACGACAGTTCCAGTGTTTATTCCGACGGTATCCGCGAAACCTTCGTTTCCGAAGCCGCAGGACAGGGCATTGAGATTGTAGCAAGTGAAGCATTTACCGCAGATAATAAGACAGACTTTTCCGTACAGCTTGACAAGGCTAAGGAAGCCGGTGCTGAACTGGTGTTCTTACCGATTTATTATCAGGAAGCTTCCATTATCTTAAAGCAGGCTGCAGATAAGGAATTTGCACCGATCTTCTTCGGTGTGGACGGTATGGACGGTATTCTGTCCGTACAAAACTTTGATACTTCTTTAGCTGAGGGTGTTATGCTGCTTACCCCGTTTGCCGCTGATGCCGATGATGCTAAGGACTTTACAACCAAGTATGTAGACGCTTACGGCGAAACCCCGAACCAGTTTGCCGCAGATGCTTACGATGCAGTTTATGCCGTAGCAGCCGCCGCCGAGAAGGCCGCCGTTACCCCGGATATGGATTACTCTGCTATCTGTGATGCTTTGGTTCCGGCGATGACCCAGATTTCGATTGACGGTTTAACCGGTACAGGCACAACCTGGAATGAGGCCGGTGAGCCGAATAAAGACCCGAAGGCAGTAAAAATTGTCGGCGGAAAGTACGAGATGCAGTAATTGTTAAAATATAAACAAGCACTCTAACGGAGGGGTGTCCACTGGACAGCCCTCTGTTTTGTAAAGCATTATCCGATACATTATCTGATAATGGAAGATATAGAAAAGTAAATGGTGAAATAACCCAAGACAAAGAAATGTACAAAAATAAAGGGGTGTATTTATGAGTTTCCTATCGTATTTGATTAATGGAATCAGCCTTGGCAGCATCTACGCGATTATTGCTCTGGGATATACCATGGTTTATGGTATTGCAAAAATGCTGAACTTTGCCCACGGAGATATTATTATGGTGGGTGCCTTCACGACATTCACGGTGGTCAGTACCATGGGAGGGAATCCGATCGTCGGTATCTTTGCTGCGGTCGTTGTATGTACGGTGCTGGGGGTGACCATTGAACGGGTTGCTTATAAGCCTCTGCGCGGTACATCTCCGCTGGCCGTACTGATTACGGCGATTGGCGTAAGCTACCTTCTTCAGAATGTAGCTTTGCTGATCTTTGGTTCGAATTCCAAGCAGTTTACTTCGGTAGTCAATATCCCGGCGTTAAAGCTTGCCGACGGGCAGCTTTCTATTTCGGGTGTTACCCTGGTTACGATTATTTCCTGTATTTTGATTATGCTGGTATTGACGACTTTTATTAACAAGACAAAAATCGGCCAGGCTATGCTGGCTGTTTCGGAAGATAAGGGTGCGGCAACCCTGATGGGCATTGACGTCAACCGGACGATTGCCGTGACCTTTGCCATCGGTTCGGCACTGGCGGCACTGGCCGGCGTGCTTTTGTGCTCGGCCTATCCCTCGCTTACACCCTATACAGGCTCCATGCCGGGAATTAAGGCATTTGTTGCCGCTGTTTTCGGCGGTATCGGCTCGATCCCGGGAGCGATGATTGGGGGAATTATCTTAGGAGTGATTGAAAATCTGTCGAAAGCCTATATTTCTTCCCAGTTATCTGACGCAATTGTATTTTCTGTGCTGATTATCGTGCTTCTGGTGCGGCCCACAGGAATTTTAGGCAAACAGATTCATGAGAAAGTGTAGGTGCGGAGGATGAAGACAAAAAAAACAGAAGCCGGTGCAAAAGCCGGTACAAAGAATACGGCGAAGAATAAAGTAACCGTACAGAATTTGATTACCTATGCCATCGTTATTGCCTTCTGGGTATTTATCCAGATCTGGAGCAGTACGGGGAATATGACCAGCTTATTTAAGGGACTTTTGGTTCCCATCTGTACCTATGTTATCCTGGCGGTTTCTTTAAATTTAACGGTGGGTATCCTGGGGGAGTTAAGCCTGGGGCATGCCGGTTTTATGTGCGTGGGTGCGTTTTCGGGGGCATTTTTTACCAAAGCTATGGCAGGGGCAATTCCCAGTGTGAATGTTCGTTTTGCCATTGCTATTCTTGTCGGAGCAGCGACCGCGGCTGTCTTTGGTTTTCTAATCGGTATCCCGGTACTGCGTTTAAAGGGCGACTATCTGGCGATTGTTACCCTGGCTTTCGGGGAGATTATTAAGAATTTAATCAATGTTTTTTATGTGGGAAAGGACAGCAATGGGCTTCATTTTTCGATGAAGGATGTCGCTTCTCTTGGCATGGGTGCCGACGGTGAAGTGATTATCAAGGGTGCGCAGGGAATTACCGGAACGCCCAAAGCGTCGAACTTTACCGTGGGAATTATCCTGGTACTCATTGTCCTGGTTATCGTCTTAAATCTGATTCATTCCCGCACGGGCCGGGCGATTATGGCGATCCGCGATAACCGGATTGCTGCCGAGTCTGTCGGTATTCATATTACAAAGTACAAGCTTTTAGCCTTTACGATTTCGGCGTCCATCGCCGGGGTTGCCGGGGTTTTATATGCGCACAACCTTTCAAGCCTTGCCGCCACGCCCAAGAACTTCGGCTACAATATGTCGATTATGATCCTGGTCTTTGTGGTTTTGGGAGGAATTGGAAATATCCGCGGTTCGATGATTGCCGCCGTGGTGCTTACGGCTCTGCCGGAGCTTCTGCGCGGATTAAACAACTATCGTATGCTGATCTATGCGATTGTCTTAATTGCCATGATGCTGTTTAACTCGGCACCCAAGGCAATTGAGATGCGGGAGCGTTTCTTTGCCGGCTTAAAGAAGAAAAACCGAAAGGAGGCGGCTTAAATGGCTATGCTGGAAGTTAAAAATTTAAGTATCTCCTTTGGGGGACTGAAAGCGGTGAATGATTTCCATGTGACGATTGAAAAGAGCCAGCTCTACGGTCTGATTGGACCAAACGGTGCCGGGAAGACCACCGTATTCAATCTTTTAACCGGGGTGTATAAGCCGGATACGGGAAGCATTCACTTAGACGGCGTAAATATTACCGGGAAAAAGACCATCGATATCAACCAGAACGGGATTGCCCGAACCTTCCAGAACATCCGTCTGTTTAAAGAACTTTCCGTGCTGGATAATGTTAAAGTCGGGCTGCACAACCATCATCCCTATTCGACCATTGAGGGGATATTCCGTCTTCCGCGTTATTTTAAGGTGGAAAAGGAGATGGATGAACGTGCCATGGAATTGTTAAAGGTGTTTGATTTGGACGGGGAGGCCGACTACACGGCTTCCAATCTCCCTTACGGAAAGCAGAGAAAGTTAGAGATTGCCCGTGCCTTAGCGACACAGCCGAAACTCCTTCTTCTGGATGAACCCGCAGCCGGGATGAATCCGAACGAAACCAAAGAACTGATGGATACTATCCGCTTTGTCCGCGATAATTTCGATATGACAATTTTGCTGATTGAACACGATATGAAGCTGGTATCGGGGATCTGTGAGAAGCTGACCGTGTTAAACTTCGGTCAGGTGCTTACCGAGGGCGATACCGCCGATGTATTAAACGACCCGCAGGTAATCACTGCGTACCTGGGAGAATAGGAGGAGAAGCTATGGCATTGCTGGAAGTTACCGGCCTTGAAGTTTTTTACGGGGTAATTCAGGCCATTAAAGGAATCTCCTTTGAAGTCAGCCAGGGAGAGGTTATTGCCCTGATTGGGGCAAATGGCGCCGGAAAAACCACCACCTTACAGACGATCACCGGATTAATTCCCTCAAAGGCGGGAAAAATCGTCTACGACGGAAAAGATATCACCAAAATCCCGGGCCATAAGCTGGTTTCCATGGGTGTGGCCCATGTGCCGGAAGGCCGGAGGGTGTTTGCCCAGCTTTCGGTTTTACAGAATTTAAAACTGGGTGCCTATACAAGAAATGATAAAAATGAACTGGAAGAAACCTTAAAGAAAATCTATGCCCGTTTCCCGCGCCTGGAAGAGCGGAAAAACCAGCCTGCAGGTACGCTCTCCGGCGGTGAACAGCAGATGCTTGCCATGGGACGGGCACTGATGAGCCATCCGAAATTAATTGTTATGGATGAGCCGTCGATGGGACTTTCCCCTATCTATGTCAATGAGATTTTTGATATTATCCAGAGCATTAATAAGGACGGAACCACGGTTCTTCTGGTGGAGCAGAACGCAAAAAAGGCCCTGTCCATCGCCAATCGCGCCTATGTTCTGGAAACCGGAACCATCGTTTTATCCGGAGATGCCGATGAACTGATGAATGATGATTCGGTGAAGAAGGCATATTTAAGTGAATAACGAGGTCTATAACCTTAACCCCCTTGCATATACTATAATCAGCATAGCAAGGGGGTATTTTTATGGATAGTTTTCATGTATACAAAGATATGGAAGCCCGCACGAAAGGAGAAATTTATCTGGGTGTGGTAGGCCCGGTCAGAACAGGAAAATCAACCTTTATCAAGCGCTTTATGGAACTTTTGGTTCTTCCCTCCATGGAAAATGAAGCAGACAGAAACGTAAGCCGGGATGAACTTCCCCAGAGCGCCGCCGGAAAGACAGTGATGACGACGGAGCCGAAATTCATCCCCAAGGACGCGGCACAGATTCAGCTGGGGGACGGGATCTCGGTAAAAATCCGCCTGATTGACTGTGTGGGCTTTATGGTTGAGGGGGCAGCAGGCCATATTGAAAACGATATGGAGCGCATGGTGAAAACGCCCTGGTACGATACGGAAATTCCGTTTACCAAGGCAGCGGAAATCGGGACGAGGAAGGTAATCACCGATCATTCAACGATTGGTGTGGTCGTTACCTGCGACGGCTCCTTCGGGGATTTAAAGCGCCCGAACTACATAGAAGCAGAACACACCGCCATCGAGGAATTAAAGGCCCTGCACAAGCCCTTTATCGTGCTCCTAAACTCCGCCCGTCCGTTTTCCGAGGAAACACTTGCCCTGGCTGATGCCATGGAAGAAGAGTACAAGGTTACGGTGATGCCGGTAAACTGCGAACAGTTAAAGCGAGAAGATATTTATCATATGCTGGAAAAAGTATTAAAAGAATTCCCGGTTGTGCGCATGGATTTTTCGATTCCGAAATGGCTGGAAATTCTTCCCGCGGATCACCCGGTAAAGGCCCAGGTGATTGCAGCCGCAAAACAGGTGCTCTCCTCGGTCAGCCAGATGAAGGATGTCGCCCGCGGGGCGGAGGATGTCCAGGCAGAGTTTATGGAGGAAATCCGCATGGATCGGATGAACCTGGCCAATGGCTGTGTTTCCATGAATATTGTGATGGATGACAACTGCTATTACCAGATTATCAGCGACGTGACCGGTCTTCCCATCGAAGGAGAATACCAGCTGATGCAGACCTTAGAGAGCCTGTCAAGGATGCAGAAGGAGTACGAAAAAGTCTTAAATGCCATCAGCCAGGTGCGGATTAAAGGCTATGGGGCGGTGATGCCGGAGCGATCGGAAATCCTTTTGGATGAGCCGCAGGTGATCCGCCACGGAAATAAATACGGGGTAAAGATTAAAGCCGAAGCACCATCCATCCATATGCTGCGGGCACAGATCCAGACGGAAATCGCACCGATTGTCGGGAGCGAGCAGCAGGCTCAGGATTTAATTTCCTACATCAAGGAGAGCAGCCGGGAAAATCCCGACGGGGTATGGGATGCCAATATTTTTGGAAAGTCTATCGAACAGATTGTGGGCGACGGGATTCAGGCAAAGATTTCCCAGCTCACTGACGAGAGCCAGATAAAACTTCAGGATACCATGCAGAAGATTATCAATGACAGCAGCGGCGGGATGATCTGTATTATTATTTAATTTTTTGAAAATTACGGACAATTAATCCTTTCCTAAAGAATTGTTTTATGTTATACTGAGAATAAAGAAAGAATTTGTATATTTTATCGTGAAGATGCGGAAAATGAACCAAAGAATACGAAGGAGGGTTTTCATGAAGTTAGAATTTATCGGAGCCGATCATGAAGTGACGGGGAGCTGTCATTATCTGGAAGTCGGTGCAACCAAGCTTTTTGTTGACTGCGGGATGAAACAGGGGCAGAATCTTTATGAGAATGTAGAATCGCCGGTAAGCTACAGTGAGATTGATTTTGTTCTGCTCACCCACGCTCATATTGACCATGCGGGGATGCTTCCCTATATTTACGCCCGGGGATTTCGGGGGAGGGTTATTGCCACGGATGCCACTGCCGATCTCTGCGATATTATGCTTCGTGACAGTGCCCACATCCAGGAGATGGAGGCCGAGTGGAAAAACCGGAAGGCCAGACGTGCAGGTAAAGAGGAAACCACGGCGCTCTACGAGATGAAAGACGCCCTGGGCGTAATCAAGCTGATTGAAGCCTGTCCTTACGGTGCGCAGATGGAACTGAACGAGGATATTAAGGTGCGCTTTACCGATGCGGGGCATTTACTGGGGTCGGCTTCGATTGAAGTCTGGGCAAAGGAAGGGGATGTGGAAAAGAAGCTGGTATTCTCCGGCGATATCGGGAATAAGAATAAGCCGCTGATCTGCGACCCGACCTATATCGAAGATGCCGATTACGTGATTATGGAATGTACCTACGGCGATCGCTACCACAAGAAACGCACGAATTACGCGGCGGATCTGGCAAAGATTATTCAGCAGACTTTAGATCGGGGCGGAAACGTGGTTATCCCTGCCTTTGCCGTAGGGCGTACCCAGGAACTTTTATATTTCATCCGTCAGATTAAGGCAGACGGCCTGGTCACCGGGCACGACGGTTTTGAGGTCTATGTGGACAGTCCGCTTGCCGTGGAGGCGACCCAGGTCTTTAAAGAAAATATGCAGGAGTGCTTTGACGAGGAAACCAAGGCCCTGGTTCGTCAGGGGATTAATCCGATTGGCTTTCCCGGGCTTAAGCTTTCCATTACCAGTGAAGAGTCCAAGAACATCAACTTTGATATGACGCCCAAGGTAATTATCTCCGCGGCAGGCATGTGTGATGCAGGACGTATCCGCCATCATTTAAAGCATAACCTCTGGCGAAAAGAGTGTTCGGTGGTTTTTGCCGGATACCAGGCCGAGGGAACCTTAGGACGCAGTCTTTTGGAAGGTGCAAGAGAGGTTAAGATCTTCGGCGAGTCCATCGACGTGGTTGCCCATATTGAACTGATTGACGGAATCAGCGGCCATGCCGACCGCGACGGGCTTCTGGCATGGATCGGCGCGTTTAAGAATAAACCGAGCCATGTATTTATGGTGCATGGGCAGGATACGGTCTGCGATTATTTTGCCGAAGGTTTAAGGAAGGATATGGATCTGGAGGCTTCTGCGCCGTTTTCCGGGTCAATCTTTGATCTGGCAGAGAATGCCTGGATTCGTGAAGCAGCAGGTATTCCGGTGGTTAAGACGACCGTTGCCAAGAAGAAAGCAACTTCTGTTTACATGCGCCTGCTCAGTGCCGGAGAGCGTCTGCTTCGGGTTATCCATCATAATGAAGGCGGGGCGAATAAAGACCTTGCGAAGTTTACGGATCAGATTATGTCCCTCTGTGACAAGTGGGATCGATAGACCGGGCAGAGGATGCATAGAAAGGATTATTTATGAGTAAAGTACAGATCTATACGGACGGATCGGCCCGGGGGAATCCTGACGGGCCGGGAGGTTACGGCACAATTCTTCATTTTGTGGACCAGCGAGGGGTTCTTCACGAAAAAACCATGTCCGGCGGTTTTAAACGGACGACGAATAACCGCATGGAACTTTTGGCTGCCATCGTGGGCTTAGAGGCATTGAACCGCCCCTGCCAGGTAGAACTGTACTCCGACTCCAAGTATTTAATTGATGCCTTTAACCAGCACTGGATTGAAAAATGGGTTGCCAATAACTGGACCAGGGGAAAGAGCAATCCTGTAAAGAACATTGATCTGTGGAAACGCCTGCTCAAAGCTAAAGAATCACACCAGGTAACCTTTATCTGGGTGAAGGGACATGCCGGTCATCCTTTAAATGAACGCTGCGATAAACTGGCCACATCGGCGGCGGACGGAAAAAATCTGATGGATGATCCGGGAATTTCTTCCTCGGTTTAACCGGTGAAATCTCAGCAGGAATATTTTGGCGGCAGCCCGCCGGCAGGAATATTTCTGCTGGAACATTTAAGGAAAGCTTACAAAATATTACGTCTTCCTTTTAGCTATTTCTTTTCTTTCCGGTTTATGTTATCTTTGAAGAAGAGAAAAGGAAATAAAGCATTACAGACGATTAAAGCAAAGGATGATGGAATGAAGGGCAGCTTAAAAATATGGATGGTGATTCTGGGCATTTTAGCGGCAGGGACGGGAATTACCTGTCTGACGAATACGTATGTGACCCGTCAGATAGCAAAGATGGCTGAAACGGAGCCGCACAGACAGGAATATATGCGGGTGCTGCCGGAAGAGGAATCCGCAGACAGAGGGCAGGGGATGGCAGAGGATGCGCTGCCTGAGGCGATAGAAGAGGGGGCACCTGCCGGGATTTTGCCGGAGGGCGAAGATTTTGCGTTTGCGGGAGAAGCACCAGAGGCTGCAAAAGTATTTGACAAAGAGCAGATAGGGGAAGATGCAGAAGATTTATCCGCGGCAGAAGATGCAGAAGATTTATCCGCGGCAGAAGATGCAGGAGATTTATCCGCAGCGGGGAATGCAGAAGAATTACCGCAGGCAGATAAAGCAGAGGCAGCGGATATCGGTCAGGCTCCATTGGCAGAACGTGCCGTGCGGAATTCCCCGGCGGATGAAGCGGTTTTGGAAATTGCAGAATATCCCACGGATTTACAGGAAGGCTTAAAGGAATACCGGGAACGGTTTCCGCAGATTGACCGGCAGATCGAGCAGATGCGCAAATCGGAAACAGAGAATAACGTGTATTCGGTAAAAACCGCCGCGCAGACCGAACAGCGGATCTGGGAGCGGGAGATGGAAGGGATTTATCGTCTGCTCTGCGATTCCTTAGATGCCATGGCCTGTGAGAAGCTGAAAAAAGAGCAGCAGGAATGGGTGCAGTTAAGGGACAGTCTGGCGGAGGAGGCAGCAAAGAAAAACAGCGGAGGTTCGCTGGAAAGCGTTGATTACATTGCCAGTATAGCTTCCTCTAACCGCGAGAGGGCTTATGCGCTTTTGGAGAAATACCAGGAATAATGAAGAAGAATCAAGATGATTTTTTTTGAAAAGACCGGTTTCTTTTTGCAGATTTTTTTGCAGGGGAGCCGGTTTTTTGTATATTTTATTTGCAATTTTACTTGAAAATGTAATCCGCCTATGATACCATAAAACGAGGAAAGCTTTTATTGTACTTTTGCAATAAAGTGAAAAAACTGCCGAAAGATAAACGATGGGCAGCATTATATTTAGGAGGAGTTTTTTTATGGCAATAATCGTAAATTTTATTTATTATGCGATACGTGTAGCGTTTTTTGCAGCACTTGCTTTTGGGGGAATTGTCCTTGGAAAGAAGTACAGGGATAAAAAAGACTTACAGAAAAGCAAATAGTTGGAGGTAACTGAAGTTGGAAAATTATAAGGATTTTCTAAAGTACGAGGAAGCCATTGCCCGGTATCAGGGATGGAGGGAATCCGGGGAAGATAAGAATCGCCCGTTTGGGGTGAATGAGCTGCGGGAAGCGTTCCTGGCTTTTTTTGAGAGCAAGAACCATCTTCGCCTGAAGAGTTTTTCCCTGGTTCCGCATAATGACAACAGCCTGCTGCTGATTAATTCCGGTATGGCACCATTAAAGCCTTATTTTACCGGGCAGGAGATTCCGCCGAGAAAGCGGGTGACGACCTGTCAGAAGTGTATCCGCACCGGTGATATCGAAAATATCGGAAAGACTGACCGGCACGGAACCTTTTTTGAAATGCTGGGAAATTTTTCCTTCGGGGATTATTTTAAAACCGAGGCCATTCACTGGTCCTGGGAGTTTTTAACCGGCGTGGTAAAGCTTGACCCCCAGCGGCTGTATCCGTCCATTTACCAGGAGGACGACGAGGCCTTTGCTATCTGGAACGAGCAGGTGGGGATTCCGGCGGAGAGGATTTTCCGCTTTGGCAAGGAAGATAACTTCTGGGAGCACGGCTCCGGGCCCTGCGGTCCCTGTTCCGAGATTTACTAC
>ERZ808028.1946-NODE-1946-length-10973-cov-8.845907_pt1 | contig 10973 bp, 10 predicted proteins | sample MGYA00380184_ERZ808028 | MGnify/ENA primary metagenome ERZ808028 (study PRJEB31490, sample SAMN06133397) | mouse gut metagenome | isolation source: J8_1 | host: mice | place: China: Chengdu | collected 2015-05 ...
GATATTAAAGGGAGCGGAACACCCGCAATGTACAGGTGCATGGCCCGTGTCCTGCGAAACAGATGAGGATGCAAATCAGTTTTAATGCACGCAGGACACGTCCCATGGAAGACTTGTTGACAAGGGACGCTTCATTAAAAGAACAAAAGTATATCCCTGTCTGTAATCTGTTCTGTATCTATGCCGCTGTTTTCAATGTAACAGAAAAAATGTTTCATTGGAGATAAGAGATCTTTGCGCGCAGTTCCTTTATAACCAGCGGAATCAAGGATTCTATTGATCAGCACTAGATGCTCTGACGTTGGGGAATAAGTACCAGGCCTGCTGCGCATTGAGAAGTCTGTATACCCTGTTTCAGCAGTTGAAATGAGTAAATGTACAGCTTTTTGGAAACGTGAGAAATAGGAGTGACTGATCTCACCATTTTTTCTCCGGGCCTCGTAATAAAAAAGGAATTCTTCCAAAAGTTCCCTGTCATAATGTTCATAGCCTTTCTGGATAAAATATTTCAGAATAGGCTGAAAAAGGGATTTTTGATAATCTGTTACTGAAGACTCTTTGAGTCCATGCTTTCGGATTTGGGATAAAGTGTCATCAATAATTCTGGTGATTGTTTTTGTCATATGGATACCTCCTGATAAAATTTGATAGCTTTATCATATCAGGAGCAAAAATAAAATGCCGATAAAAACAGGGGAGAATCCTGATTTTTCAGATTCTCCCCAATATAGATCATAATTATCGGCATTTAATGAAAGTCGGCATAACCTCCGTAGAAGAACTAGCCGCCTACCGTTATGGCAGTACCCGTATGAATATTTTATCAGAAAATGTCGGACGCTACAAGATGGTTTTCCGGCTTTTTTCTTTTTCCGCTTGCAATCCCGCCAAAACAGAGGTAAGCTACGACACCACGGAAGGAGGGATTGGATTGGAAAAGGATTCTGCATTGTACCAGCTCATGGACACCCGCATGCACAGCGTCATGAACGGTATCGTGAGCAGTGACGGGGAATATCAGGCGATTCTCCGCAAGTCGGACATATACTCCGGCGAACTGGACAGGATGGATTTATCAAAAGAAATCCGGCTGCTGATTGACCGCTACGTCAGCGAGCAGAACGCGCTGGGCTCCCGGTTTGGGATGCGGTTTTGCGCTTGCCACATTGTTTATCTGTTCTGCAAAATTCTTTCTTACAGTATTCTGCTGTGTTTTTCTTGCTCCCTGCCATGCCGGATATCCTGTTGTTCCTATTCCATTTACGCTCATTTTTCAAATCCTCCATTGTCATCAATTATTTTAACGGCAGCCCCTCAGTCGTTCAGAGCCGCCTCTGCTCCCTCATGATAAGTCCGAGCAGTTCATTACCTCCATGCAGACATACCGCCTAACTTCCCCTGTCAGACTTCATGACAAACACCTCCCTTCGCTGAAATTACTGCAATTACTTTTTTCATTCCGCACTCCCTTTATGCGGTTCCGCCGAAATGATCTCCCCCTGCACGTTGGATTCATCCGAATCCCTATCCAGCTCATCTTCGTCAAGCTGCGGCTCCACCGCTATCGGGTCATCATCATAGACCGCCGAGCCGCCATCCTCAATCTGATGCACGGCATCCGGGGCGGGGCTTCCCTGTGTGGTGCATCCACTGACTGCGGGAAACATCATTGCCGTAATAAGTAATGCCGGCATTCTGCTGACACGCATTTTTCAACACCCTCCGATTTCTTTTATGTAACAGCCATATCTGAGCCGTCTGCTGCGGAATATCCCTTACGCCTTTAAATCAAAACTTGCCCCTGTGGGTGAAGATGTGCCGGATACCGTTTCCATGAGGTTCTGCGTGACGCTTTTTATATCCGTGCCAATAGCAGATACCTTGTACGTCCCTTCCGCCAGTTTTTCCATCTGCTCTTTTCTTTCTGCCCGACGTTCCGCTGCTTTTTCTTCTAAATTTTTTCTCTCCTCACGCTTTTTTTCTAATCTTTCTTTCTGCCTTTTTTCCGTATTCAGTATGGATGTACTTTGTTTTGAGCCGCTGGTTCTTGTTGAACCGCTACAAGAGCATTGCATACTTCCATCTGCATTGATTCTTACAGCAAACCCATGTATCTCAATACCATCACTTTTTGCCTTAGCAAACATCTGCTCATGCGCTGCTGGTATGCCCGCTATGTCATTTTCAATTTTTCTTGCAAAGTCCAGATCACTTGCCATTTTTTTCAGACAGTCATTAGAGAGATTCAAAACGATATTATTTCTACCGCCGCCTGCAATACCCCTACTCGAATTAATATTTATCTGCGGAAATTTCTTGCATAATTGTTCATAGTATTCCTGTGCCTTGCCTTTACTGCTAGTCTTTACCTCTGTTGCCGCCTTGCTATCCGGCTTTTTCACGGTGTCAGCATAATTTGCCGCATAGTTGCTGTAATTGTTTGTAATCTCCATTGACATAATTTTCATCCTCCTTCAAAAAAATTTACCTGCGGCCCCTCTGTCATTCGGAGCCGCCTATGCCCCCTTGCGGTATGTCCGGGCATGATGCCCCTCATTAACCAAGCAGCGAATCACCGCCTGCGGCATTACACACTAACTGTACGGATTGTCTGCCCGTCAACAGCATATCTTGCACTGAATCCTCCCAGCAGACCGTTTCCCTGCATCCTTTCATAATTCTTGATTGCAAGTATGTCCGCCCTGTAATCAAGATATGTCTGGTTCTGCCCCGGATCATTGAGCAGTTTATCAAGTGGCGCATCCAGCCCTTTTATCCTGCCGTTCTCCACTGTGATGTCTGACAGTGCCACTTTGCCGCCCGTTGCTTTCTGCAAAAATGCCTCAACCCCCATTGCCGCCTTCAATATGTACTGCTCCTGTTTATTCATCCCCTGCATACCCGCATTTATGGAAATATAAGTATCCATCAGTTCCCCGGAAAAACCGTTCAGGATGTCCTCCACTTTTTCCTTCACAGCCGCATCTTCAATCCCCTTTACTTCCGCCTTGCCGTCTATGCCAATGCTGACTTCAAAAGAAGGTATGGGGGAAATGCCGGACTGCCCCATCTGCCGGAAGATTTCTTCACCGATATCTGCCTGCAGTTTTGCGGACGCTGTGGCGCTGTCAATTTCCTGTGCAGATGCAAAGATATTGGCCAGCCCTTTCTCCTGCTCCGTCAGTTCCCCGCCCGCCGCCATTTTGGAAAGAAGCTCCTCTTTCCTGCTCTCGTCAAAAACTTCCCCTTCTGCCAGATATTCCGCCGCCTGTGTTTTATGCAGTTCATCCATCTGCTGTGTATAATACGCCCCGTACTTTTCCCTGATCTGCCGGAGCGCCTTTTTTTCTTCTGCCGCATCCTGTCCGTCATGCAGTTTCCGGCGCAGCGCACCGGCATATTCCTGCATTTCCTTTGCCTGTTGCCTGAGTACATTGTCCCCTGCCGCCTGCTTCGTCTGAAAAGAAAGATGGTAATATTCCTCCGCATTTACCGGGGAGCCGTTCTTTGTAAACACCTTCACCGTATACTCCCGGTTCTCCAGATTCCAGTTCGGCACGGTCACGCTCTTGCCGCCACTGCCATTGTCCTGCCCGATTCCGACCTGATTCCCGTCACCGTCATACAGGACAAGTTCATAATCACAGCCCTCCGGGATGTGGTCAAGGGTCACTGTTATATCAAGGTTATGCTTGTCGGACACTGCCCCTAAAATCCTGTACTCCGCTATGTTGAACTGATAATAGTCGGCATCGTCCACATCCGACAGCCTCCCCTGCAGGTATCCGTCCGGCTTATTGATAAGCGAAGTCAGGTCAGGCGTCCTCCCGAAACAGTCCACGCCTTCAACTTTATTACTCTTCCAGTGATAATTATTGGAAACCTTTTCATTCTCCCGGATTACCTTGTTGAAATTCTGGCTCACGGCAAAATCCTTCGGATTCCAATGGATTATTTTGTTTGATAATGATACGCCATTCATTTTACTTTACCTCACCGCCCTCCACAGTTTCCGTCATTATATTCGATTCATAGGCCCTGGAAGCCTTCGCCATCTGCTTCTTACTGCTCCACGCCTTTGCCAGCCTGCTTCTCTCCTGCTCCGCCTTTGCGATTTTTTCATCCAATAACTCCTGCCGCTGTCTCTCAGCCTGCGCCCGCTTTTCCTCCAACAGCTTCATATACTCCCGTTTCTTTTCTGCTTTCTTTACATAAAAAGCATCCTTATCTTTGGAATGAGCCGCAAATGCCGAGCCTGCCTCTTTTGCATGATCTGCCATATAGGAATAACCTTTGTACCCATTTTCATCAATATTTATCAACGTCCCACCGCACATCTTATTGGAACCGACGGCATCCTCCCGGATGATCTTCATCATTTTGTTTTTAAATTCACCGTCTTCCATCATTTTCCTGAAAGCCCCATCCGTTATCTGTATGGAAGTATTTGCACCCCACGGCATGGAATTTATCTCATTCCAGATTTCTTTTTTGAAATTCTCCAGTTTTTCTGCATCCGCGGCTTCCTGTGTCTGCGCTGTCCGTTCTGTAAAACCTGCTCCACTTACCGCATTTTTCTGCGTCCTGTCCGTGTACCGGTATGCACCTGTTGCGGCATTGCTCACTAAAATACTCATAATACATTTTCTCCTTTTTTCTGCCTTCACTTGATTAATCGGCAGATTTTGTGTTATTCTGAGATGCAGGGAACGAAAGACATATAAAATGGAACGAAAGGTATATTTCCGTTATCAGGCCGCCCGGTCTGCCTGGGAAAAAACAGACCGCCGCATATGGTTGTAAGTCCATAGTGCGGCGGTTTGCCTTTTGTACGATTCCGGTAACAGCATCAAAACTGCACATTTAGTCATATATTTACTGTTTTTCTGTTACGCTTTCGATAGCAGTGTTATCTAAGCCTGAGATTATAATTTCGCTGTCTGTTCCCATTGCATTTTTTGAGACCTTACCTCCGGCATCAATAAATGCCAACATCTGCTCCGCATTTTCTTTCCATGCAAGTATATCTTCCTCTGTCAACTCCGGTTCTCCGGCAGTATACATTTCCATAAGGCCATTGGCTGCCTTTTCGGCATAAGCTTTGTATTCCTCATACGTCCAGCAATCTGCCGGACTTTCGGAAGGCACATATTCACTTTGGGCTATCCACGTATTGCCCATGTCCAAGCTGATTTTAGCAATGCCATCTGCCTCCTTTTCACCGCTTGTTCCAAGAATAATACTGCTGTCGTCTATGCACCCGATGTTGAATCTTTCCGCAGCAAAAGCAGTTGTTCCCACACATAATACCGTTATTGCCGCAATGAATAGTGCTGTACCCTTTTTCCTGAACTTCATAAACTTGCTCCTTTCGACATGCTGCCATGCACAGTTTTGTCTGCTACAGTTACAGGATACGATAGGAATATGAAGTAATGCTGGAGTGAATATGGAGTTTTTATGAAGTCACTTAAATCAAAAGAGCCGGCATCGGCAAGCTCTAAAATTTCTAAAAGTTTACAGGACAAATGAAAATTTCACCCCACAGTCAAAATTGCATATATCAAACACGGCATTATGTTGTTCCAATATACGTTTCACAAGATACAGCCCCAAACCGCTCCCCCCTGTCTGCCTGTTTCTGGAATGATCTGTCCGATAGAACGCTTCAAAAATATGCGGTAATGCCTCTTCGCTGATCTGCGCCACTGTCTCCCGAACCTGTTCTGCAAAATCAAACTCTCTCCTGTCCAAAATAAAATCTGCTGTGTCAATGCGCGAAACAGCCACAATTTCCTGTATCGTATGCTCCATGGCCTTTGTTATATCAAGTGATTTCCCAAGGTATTTATCCCTGTCCTTATAACTTCCATAATTTTGCAGCATACCCTCTAACTGCCCCTGCAAAGCCGTAACAGGTGTTTTAAGTTCATGTGATACAGCAGAAAAGAACATCATACGCTGCCGGTCCAGTTCCCTTTCCTTATCAATATCCTGTTTCAGGGAATCATTTGCAGTTTTTAACTGCGTAAGTGTTGAAAAAAGATTTGCCGCCATTTCGTTTAAGCTGTGCGCCAGTACCCCGATTTCATCATGGCGGCTTTCATCACACTGACAGTCCAATTCCATATCAGACATTTTTTTAGAAAGTGCACTGATTGCTACAATCGGTTTTGTAATGTAATTAGAATAGAAAAAGGCAGCAAGCAAAGAAATACAGACAATAGAAACAATTATCCAGGGCAGGATCTGCAACAGGGTAGAGATTACCTGATTCACAGCTTTGGCTTCCCCTGCTGCCAACAAGGTATGTTCCTCGGCTGAGTCTCCAAAAAAGAAAACATATTCCCTGGCATCTGATAAGTCTACAGAAACATTCAATGCACCGTTTTGACTATCCGTAATAATGATTTTTTCATTTTCTCTGGCCGTGGCAATATTACTATCCGTTCCATTATCTGCGACAACATTTGAAGGCGGCTCAATCAATGTGTTGTCGGGAAGCCGGATAAACAATGTCGCCTTGTTTTCCATTAGAAACCTGTCAAAAAGGATGCTGCTGTTTTCAAAAGTCGTCTCCTGCAGCCGGTCAATTAACTGCAGGACCTCCCTTTCCAAATGATTATCTGTTTCCACCCGGTACGAAACGGGCATGGTCAGTCCAATCATCAAATAGGTAATGCCGCTCATCAGCATTAGCAGAAAAAGCGTCATCACAAAGATACGTGTTGTTATACTATTCTTTATTTTCTTTCGCAATTCTATACCCCACCCCTCTTATTGTTTCAATTATATCCGCTCCTGCCTTTTTACGGATATTTTTAATATGGGTATCAATAAGCCGTTCATCTCCAATAAAGTCATAACTCCAAAGTATGTTAAGTAAATTCTGCCGGGTATATACACGGCCCTGATTTAGTAAAAACTCCCTTAAAACTTCAAACTCTTTTGCGGTCAGGTCAATATCTCTGCCCTGGGCAAAAGCTTTATATCCCTCCAGATCAAGGGCTATATTTTTATAATGCAGATATTTGTCTGCTTCTGTATAGCCCGCCGTCCTTCGTAAAATTGCAGCAATCTTTCTTTTTAGAATTGGCATGGAGAAAGGCTTTGTGATATAGTCATCAATCTGCAGATCAAGACCTTTTATCTGATCTGCTTCACTGTCTAATGCAGTCAGCATCACAATAGGAATTTGAGATTGCTTTCTTATCAATTCACAAACGCCATATCCATCAATTTTGGGCAGCAAAATATCCAATAATACCAGGTCATATTTTTTCTGTGCAAAAAGTGAAACAGCTTCCACACCATCACCTGCCAAAGTGACTTCATAACCAGAACCACACAAATGATTTTCCAATACTTCCTGAATATCCAAATCGTCTTCAACGACCAATATCTGAAACATATTTACACCTCCCCGGTAAAATCCTACCATGACAATATGAAGTGGATGTGAAGTTACATATGTTTTCTTCATATTAATCCCCCATTCTTGCTCAGTCTGCAAATTTGGGCGAAAGCACAAATTTGTCCTATAATAAGGGCTATTATTTCCCGTCTACCTATTTTATCGGCAGATACCAGCAAAAAGGAAGAACGAGTGTTGTATCTGGACACTTGGCAGTAGTGACTGGACATTTCTAAAAATATATTACCGTTCTCCGCATGAGGGGGGCGGATGGCCTGCCTGCGAAAAAAGCAGACCGCCGCATATGGCGGATGATGGCCATAGTGCGGCGGTTTGTCTTTCGTAAGGTTCCTTCATTCTATGAATCAATTATTCCATTCGTAATCTGCACAATTTCATCTGCCTCATTTGCCAAATATTTACTATGCGTAACAACGATTACGCATTTCCCCAACTCATGCGCAGTCTGCCTTAATAACTCAATAATTCCCTCTGCCGTCTGTTCATCCAGATTCCCGGTCGGCTCATCTGCCAATAAGACTTTTGCATTGCTTGCCAGCGCCCTTGCAATCGCTACACGTTGCTGTTGCCCACCGGACAGCTTCATTACATTTCTTTTCCATGCTTCCTGTGGGATATTCACTTTTGTAAGCAGTTCCCCCGGCTTATCTGTTCCTCCCAGCCTTACGTTTTCCTCCGTGGTGAGATAATCAATCAGGTTATACTCCTGAAAAACTAAGGATACATGGTTCTTTCTGTGGTAATTCAAACCCTTCGCAAGGATATCTTCCCCTTCATATAGAACGGTGCCTCCTGTTGGACTGTCAAGCCCTGCCAGCAAAGATAAGAGAGTTGTTTTTCCGGCTCCGCTGGCCCCGATAATGGCATAAAACTTTTTTTCTTCAAACCGCACAGAAATATCGCCTAAAACTTTCCTGTCCTTTTGGGATTTATATACATATTCTATATTTTTTGCTTCTAATATCATTTCAACCGTCCTCCTTACCTTATTTATACCTGCGCGCATAAACTGTTTTATAAATCCTGCAGGATATCTTTGGGATTTCTTTTCAATATGCCAATACCTGATACACATATAGAGATCGCAATAAGCAGGGCAATGCCCGAAACATCCTGTATTAATATCCCGGAAGTAATTTCTGCCTGCACACCCACCACATTCTGCTCTGACTTTTCATAAGACAATGCCACTTTCCCTTCATCCAGCAAATCCTGTTCTCCCGCACTCTGTACCTGCTGTTCTACCAGATAATCCGCCGTCAGGCCTGACACTCCCGGTGCCGCCAAGAAGGAAACCAACACAGCCACTGCTGCAATCATAAGTGCTTCTGCCATGATCTGGGCCAAAATCCGTATTTTTGAAGTTCCCATTGACAGCATGATTCCAATTTCCCTATTCCGGCTTTTCATCCAGAACTGAAAAATAAGGAACAGGATAATCAGGCCTGCCCCTGAAATTACCCAGACTAAAGTTCTGCTGTACTTCTCCATTTCATTAAAATTTGCGGACAGGGTATTCATATTTCCGTTATTGTCAATCAGGTCATACCTTTCCCACGCTATATCTACCCCCATTACACTTATCTTTACAGCTTCATATTCATCCACATCCGCAATCTTAAAATATGCTTTTTCATATAATGGATCGCCTGCCTTTCCATCCACCTTTTCAGGGAAATCCAAATCCGTAAAAATAATATTTTCAGACCGGTAAGTATCCCCATACATATAAGGAGCTATTGGTTGGTTTACCTGATAGATGCCGACAACTTCTGCTTCATAAACCGTAGGATCCTCTTTATCCCGGCAGTTGCCAAAACTTATTCTGCTTCCAATTTCTAATTGGTTTTTATCTGCAAGCTCTGCCGAAATGACACAGACATCCTTTTCACCTTCTTTAATCATTCTGCCGTCCATGATAAAAGCATTTCCCGAAAGAAAATTGGAATCCATGGACATATCTTTGTTCCCGACCAGCGACACACCTCCAAGGTCGCTATACTGATCCACATCCTCGTCCTCAATGCGGATAAAACCAACTGGTCTTGCAGCGGTTGTAACTGTTGAAATATTGTAATCAGCAATCCCTTCTGTGCCCGCTATTTTTTCAATATCCTCCATCTCTCCTTTCCCTGAAGTAATTTTTTCAAGGAATTGTAAAAGACGCCTCGTCCCTATCCGGCAAGGAGTACATTTTCCACAAGATTCATCTACAGTAAATTCTAAATAGAACTTAGAAATATCAACCATACAAGTATCTTCATCTAAGATAATTAAGCCGCCAGATCCCATCATGGAGCCTAATGCAATTAAGTTATCATAATCAATCGGGGTGTCAATGTGGCAAGCAGGGATACAGCCGCCAGAAGTGCCGCCTGTCTGGGCCGCCTTAAATTTCTTCCCATTTGGGATGCCTCCGCCTATTTCTTCTACAATTTCACGTAATGTAGTGCCCATTGGGATTTCTACTAAGCCGACATTAGTGATTTTTCCACCAAGGGCAAATACTTTAGTACCTTTGGAAGTGGCAGTCCCCATAGAAGAAAACCAGTCAGCACCTTTTAAGATAATCTGGGCAATATTTGCATAGGTTTCTACATTATTTAGGACAGTTGGCTTGCCAAATAGTCCCTTAACAGCAGGGAATGGTGGGCGTGGCCTAGGTTCCCCGCGATGGCCTTCAATGGAAGTCATAAGGGCTGTTTCTTCACCACAGACAAAAGCACCTGCCCCTAAACGGATCTCAATATCAAAACAAAAACCGGAGCCAAAAATATCTTCTCCTAAAAGCCCATAAGCACGTGCCTGATCAATTGCAATTTTTAAGCGTTGTACAGCAATTGGGTATTCTGCACGGATGTATACAAAGCCTTGGGAAGCGCCAATTGTGTATCCTGCAATTGCCATAGCTTCGATAACGCTGTGTGGGTCGCCTTCTAGGATAGAACGGTCCATAAATGCCCCAGGATCGCCTTCATCTGCATTACAGCATACGTACTTCTGGTCTGCCTGATTCGCTGCCGCAAACTTCCATTTTAATCCGGTTGGGAAGCCCGCGCCTCCACGTCCGCGAAGTCCGCTGTCTAAGATAATCTGGATGACCTCTTCCGGTTTCTTTGTCGTCAACACCGTACCCAACGCCTCATATCCGCGGGTTCCAATATACTCTTCAATATTCTCCGGGTTGATAGCGCCGCAGTTACGCAGCGCCACTCTGTGCTGCTTCTTATAAAATTGTGTCTCCTGCAGAGGAAGTATCTCATTATTCCCTTTGACAGTCTCATCATATAAGAGACGTTCTACCACATTCCCTTTTACTAAATGTTCACTCACGATCTCTGGTATATCCTCTTCTTTCACCATTGCGTAGAAAGCGCCTTCCGGATATACGATCATGATTGGACCTAATGCACATAGACCAAAGCAGCCGGTTTTCACGATGCCGACTTCATTCTCTAGTCCGTTTCTCTTAATCTCTTCTTCCAGTTTTTCTCTAATTTTCTGACTGCCGGAGGAAGTACACCCTGTTCCACCGCAT
>ERZ808028.1948-NODE-1948-length-10970-cov-6.901680_pt1 | contig 10970 bp, 16 predicted proteins | sample MGYA00380184_ERZ808028 | MGnify/ENA primary metagenome ERZ808028 (study PRJEB31490, sample SAMN06133397) | mouse gut metagenome | isolation source: J8_1 | host: mice | place: China: Chengdu | collected 2015-05 ...
TCCACAGCATCCCTTACAGTGTAGCACAGCCCTTGGAGAGGGGCTCTAATAACTACTACTCTATAATACAAGGAGCGTGAATCACATGGCGCAAACTACGGTCAGCGTGAGAATGGACGAAGCCTTGAAAAAAGACTTTGACGCCGTCTGCAACGACCTGGGGCTGTCTATGTCTACGGCCATCACAATGCTCGCCAAGAAAATGACGCGGGAAAAAAGGGTGCCGTTTGAAGTATCCATCGACCCGGATCCATTTTTCAGCGAAAGCAATATCCGCTATTTGGAAGGGAAGATGAACGCTTATCGGGCGGGGCAGCTGAAGCTGGAGGAGCACAATTTAATTGAGGAGTGACAAGGCCGTTATGCACATCAGGCGAATACAGTGGGACCTTGACGCATGGGAGGAATACTGCCTGTGGCAGCGGACTGACCGAACGGTTCTAAAGCGGATCAATCTCCTCATCAGGGAAATACAGCGCAGCCCCTTTGACGGCATTGGAAAAGCGGAGCCGCTAAAAGGAAATCTGAGCGGATTCTGGAGCCGGCGGATCAACGAGGAGCATCGGATCGTTTACGCGGTCGAAGATGATTCCGTTGTGATTATTTCATGTAGGGGACATTACAAATAAGAGCAAAAATTTCCGTCCAGAAATGGGCGGGAATTCTTTTGAAAAACTTCTTGCTTTTTTGCGGCGGGGTTTGACAAAATGAAGCGCGGCGGATATAATAAAAAAACCTCGACCAGGTTTTACCTGGCTGAGGGAGAAAGGGTCCGCTGTTACATAAAGGCGGTCAGCCACTTCCCTGAGAAGGGAGGTGATGCGCATGGGAGACGGGCGCGGGACGAAAGCCCTGCGTATCCTGGTGTGGTTTATCATTGTGCTGTTTTTGATGATTGCCACGGCCCAAAAAGCGTACTGACTGCCTGGTAGCTCAGGCAGTCAGTAATGACCTTGCTTATTGACTGACGGGCTGACCGCTTGTAGCAGTGGCCCTTTCGTGATTATTATAGCCAATGGCCCCCGTTTTGTCAACCGGCAGAGCGGGGGGAATTTTTTTGAAAAGCCTCTTGTTCGGAAGCTGATTTCATGGTATCATAATTTTATCCTAAAGAATGGAGGGCAATATTATGCCGACCGATAGGGAATCCAACGAAATTAAAAAATCCATGGCCTATGACCTGATTGACGTCATTGAGTCCGCCAAGGACAAAGAACACTACACCCCGGAGGAGATCAAGACGCTGATCAAGGCATATATCGCCGGGTTGTCCCAGAAATAAACCGATGAGCTGAAAATTCCCGTCCAGAAATGGGCGGGAAATTTTTTTGAAGGAGGTTAGGATATGAACCGAAAAAAAATAGGCGAAACACTCGAAAAACAACTGGAACTGCTTTCCGAGCGTTCCGTAGGGTTGCCCATCTCAGATTCTGATGGACTGGCGCGGCTGACCGATGCCATGTGCAATCTTGTAAATCACATGGCTATAGTTGGCTGTGGACGGGATTAAGCACTGCAAAGATTTCTTTTTCGACTTCAAGGAACCGTTGTGCAAATTCAGTAGGAGTATACTTTTTTTCTTGTTCGTATGTTTCCATATACTGAGCTGCAAGTGTCGCGGCCACTTGGACATCCGCTGACAGTGTTCGAATACCCATGAAATTCACCCCCTTTCTCCGCCCACATCTTACCACAGGGCAGGGAGGGGGACAAGGCAGGAAATTTTTTGAAAAACCTATTGACTTTTTGTGTGTGCGGTAATATAATAAATGTACCCACAGAAAGGCGGTGATTGATTGTCGCCCCGCACAGGTCGGCCTCCATCCGAAAATCCGAAAAGTGAACGCTTGCACATTCGGGTAACTCCTGGTGAAAAAGCAGAAATCCAAGAATTTTGTGAAAAATTCAAAGTATCTATGCTTGACCTAATCAGAAAGGGAATTGAGGCCATGAAAAAATAAGACAACCGGGACGCCGTGGGAAGCATACCCCGATTGCCTTATTCACCAAACCAAGGAGGTTTGATAAATCCATTCTATCATGCCTTCCTTGGAATTTCAAGGAGGTTTTAGAAAAATGGGCAGAATGAAAGATGTACTGATCGGCGAGATTGAGAGGCTGAGCAAGGAGACCGGCTATTCCTTTGAGTTCCTGATGGACGGCTGGAGCGAGCACTGCGAGCAGGACAGCTGGGAGGCGTTTAAGGCCGATGCCCGAGCCCGGAAACTGATCGAGGCCCCTGCCGACGCACTGTGGATGATCACCGTGTCCCCGGACTGCAGGAAGCCGGTGGTGCGGTGCGCGGAGCTGGAGAAGCCGTACCCCTTCGCCGTGACCATCATGAACAAGGATTTCACGGGGCTGCTCGGTCTGGTGGCCGACGCCCTCCAGCAGCTGGACGCGCTGCGGCAGGGGGTGTCGTGATGGAGTACATTGGTAAAATTTCGGAGCATCCAATGATGATTGTGGACGATGTGTCCGTCGAGCTGCGGCACCTGTCCAGCCTGTGCCATGTGATGGCTCAGCTTCAAGATTATCATGATACCGTCAACACGGAAGCCGTGGGCGACACCATGTGCCTGATTCGGGACTGCCTGGATGCCCAGCTAAAGGCGCTGGAGGCCATCAAGTGGTCCAAAGAAAAGGCGGTGGGGGCATGAACGAGATTATGACCATCCAGGGCATCGAGTGCTATGAGGTGGAGGGTACTGCCTACCTGAAGCTGGAGACCGTGGCCCGTGGGCTGGGGTTTACCCAGACCCAAAGCAAAAACGGAACAGAGTATACTTCGATTCGGTGGGAACGTGTAGAGCAGTATTTGGCAGAAATTGGCTTCCCCCAGAAGTGGGGGAAAGATGACTTCATCCCCGAGAATGTCTTTTACCGCCTGGCCATGAAGGCCCGGAACGAGACGGCGGAACAGTTTCAGGCGCTGATCGCCGACGAGATCATCCCGGCCATCCGCAAGCACGGGGCTTACGTCGCCCCCAACGCCCAGCCCCAGGGGATTGAGGCCGCCGCCCTGCAAGCGGTGGTTCAGCCCATCACCGCCGCGCTGGAGGCCCTGACCGGGGTGGTCCAGGCCATGAGCCAGCGGATGGACGCCATGGAGCAGGGAAGAGGGGAACTGAAAGCCCTGCCGTCCGGCGGCGAGGAGGCAGCTCAGTCCCCCGGTATTGCCTCTCAAAAGCGATGGATGCGCACCGTAACCGAGAAACTGGATTTGCTGTCCGCTAAGTACAACAAGCCTCACAACGCCATTCTCTCAAAAATCTATAAGGACATAGAAGAAGAGTTCGAGACGGTGATGGAGGACGAGCGATACTGCGCCATGGAGGGACATGGGCTGGAGAAGTGCTCGGTGCTGACCGCCATCTTCCTTGACGAGGATTTGAGGAACTATTTTCAGCGGTATGTGGATTACAATCTGGCCCCGGAGAACCGGGGATGGTAAAACTTCAAAACTCCCGTCAGTGTGTATTCGGCTGACGGGGGTTTTTGTGTCTCCCCGCCGGTTGGCGGGGAAACAGGGGCGATTGGGCTGACGAGGGTTTTTATTATTTCGGAAAGGAGGCGCGCAGGCATGCAGGAATTCCACATCGACTCCGCCGACCTGGAGCGGCTGACCGAAAAGCTGAAGAAAGCGCCGGAGGTGCTGGCCTGGGCCAGACGGCAGGCCATGATTTCCGCCGCCGAGTTCAAATCCATGATGGACGCGGCGATTGGTGGCTCAGGCCGGGTGAGGAGCTGGCAGCAGTCCTATGTGGGCAGCGGGGGCGGATACGCCGCCGTAAGACCCAGGGCCAAGACCTACGCCGAAGCGCGTAAAAAGCAGACCTATGAGGAGCGGAGGCGAAAGCCCCATCCCACCTATGCCGTGGGCTATATCACCAACGCCATCAACAGCGGGCACCGAACGCCCTCGCACAGAATGGGACAGGACAAGGGCTTGCGGGGCTATCGGGTCAACACCACGGGCTGGGTGGGCGGCAAAGGCTTCTATGAGGCCGTACAGAACCAAGCGGAGGCTGTGGGGGAAAAGGCGGCGAAAGAAATTCTCGCGGCGCTCATTGACCATTTGGAGGGGTGACCTATGATTACCAACAACGACATTGCCGACGCCATCGCGGCACTGAAAGATGAAATCGCGGCTACCACCAAGGCCCTCTCGGAAAACCAGAAGATCTACAAGGAGAACATTGAGACGGTCCGCAAGGGAAATATGGAGGAATCTGAAAGCAGACTGAGCGGTCTTTCCAGCCTGGGCGCACTTGCAGCGGGGCTTGGTGCCTGGGACCAAGTATCATCTTTGGTACAATCTGGCACAGGGGCAGTTCTGGAGAGCGCTTTGGGAAGCAGCGCGGGAGGCATTGCGTCGGGGGCATTGTCAAGCGCCATCAGCGGAGCGACGCTGGGTACAGCGATTGCTCCTGGAATTGGGACGGCTGTTGGCGCTGCCCTGGGCGGTATTCTGGGCGCCGCAGGCGGTGCGATAGAAGACTGGTCCAATAGGGACGACGCCTTCAAGGACTACTACGGCGGGCTGTACGAGGACGCAAAGGGCCGCTCGGGCGAGATGGTGGAGTCCGGGTCCGCCATTGCCGGAGGCCGGGAGCAGACCCGCATGGCGCTGTCCCAGCGCTTTGGCAGTGAGCAGCATGCGCTGGACTACCTCGCCGAAGTGGAAGGGCTGGCCGCCAAAACCAATTATGAGTATGACGAAATTGTGGGTTATACAAAGCTGCTGCTGAACAGCTATAAGGCAAAGACAGAGGAGAATGAGGACGGAACAAAAGAAACGGATGTGCTGGATGTTCTCATGGCTCTGTCCGACGCTACGGCGGGGCTAGATCTCAGCTCCGGCGACGTGAACATGATGATCTCCGGCCTGTCCCGGATGCGGACCACCGGCAAAGCCACTCAGGAATATCTGAACTACTTCCGGGAGCGGGGCGTGGACACCGACCAGGCTTTAGCGGACGCGTTGACTGAATCGACAGGAAAGGCGGTAAGCAAAAGCGCGATTGCCGACCTGGTGAGCAAAGGGAAAATAAACGGTGAGGACGCCGCCGAGGCCATTCTCGATTTCATCCAGCAGGAGTTTGGCGGGCTCTCCGACACCCTGGCGGGCACCTATGACGCCATGGCGGACAACCTGGGGGATATAGAGTCCTCGCTCCAGGCGGCGGGGGGAGACGCTTACAACTCTCTGCGGAAGGCGGGCGTCAACGAGCAAATGCTGGCCTATGGGGGCGAGCTGGGGGACGCCATCAAAGAGATCAACGCCGTGATGGGGGAGAACCAGGCCCGGAAAGAAAATCTTCAGGAGCAGTATATGCGGGAGGCGCTGGACACGCTGCTGACCGGGAAACGGGGGACGGTTTTTACCACGGAGCAGCAGGTGGAGCTGAACGGTTTGGCCCAGGAGTTCGCGGCGGCCAAACGGCAGTACGAGGAGAGCGAAAGGACCGACACGGAGGCCGGGGCAAAGATGGAGTCGCTGTACGAACAGGCTCAGATCCTGGGGCAGGCGTATTTTGACAACAGCGATTTTGTTAAAATCCTGAACGAGACAGAGCAGGATGAGATCGAGGCCATCCGGCGGGCCACAGCGGGCCTGGAAAACGCATATTCCGCTTTGTACGAGCTGAACCAGACCATGAGCAAGGGCCTGGCCGTCCGGCTCGGGGGCATATGGGGCGGCGCAGGCACGCCGGGGAAGGCCGATCAGCTTACCACCGTGGGCGGACATGTGGGCATCGCCGGGGAGAAGCAGGATTATTACACCACCTACAGCGGCGTAAAGGTCCCATATCCCCACGCCTTCGGCCTGGACCGGGTGCCCTACGACGACTACCCGGCCCTGCTCCATGAGGGGGAACGGGTGCTCACCGCCGCCGAGGCCAGGGCCCAGGACGCGGGGACGGTGCCGTCCATCAGCCTCACCGTCACCGGGAACAGCTTCAACGGCACCTCGGAGGAGATGGCGGATCAGCTGTGGGAGATTATCATGCGAAAGCTGGAGCAGGCGTATACCGCCGCCGCGCCGAAATAGAAGCCAGGCAGCACCCCCTTCTGGATTCATTGTAGCATGGCCGGCGGGGGAGGACAAGGAGGTTTTTATGGAGCGCGTTATCATCCTGAAAAATACAGACACCGGGCAGGCGCTGACCCTGCCGGTTACCCCGTCCAGCTACCCCATGGCGGCGGGCCGGGCGGTGGAACGGCTGGATATGGCCCAGACCGGGCAGATCGCCCTGCCGGGGCTCAAGTCCCTGTTTACCGGGACGCTGGAGTTTATGCTGCCCGCCCGTCAATATCCCTTCCTTACCGCCGGGGCGGTGACCCAGCCGTCCCACTACATCGGACAGCTCACCGCTTGGAGCGCCGCCGCCAATGTGTGCCGCTATATTGTCACCGGCACGGACATCAATATCCCGGTGCTGCTGGGGACGCTGGACTACGGCGAAAACGACGGCGCCAACGATGTCAACTGCAAGCTGCCGCTGTACGAGTACCGCTATCTGGACGAGGCCAAGGCGGAGAAAGTGACCCAGAACAACGGCCGCCCGGTGGACGCCATCAGCCAGCCGGAGACGGCGGGCAGCTGCACGGTGGTGAAGGGAGACAGCTTGTGGGCCATCTGCAAAAAGACCTATGGGGACGGTTCCCTGGCCTACAAGCTGGCCACCGCCAACGGCATCAAGAATCCCAACCTGATCTACCCCGGCCAGGTGCTCACTCTGCCGGACAAGGGGGCGCTGGCGGGATACGCGGCCACGCCCGCGCCGGCGCTGGGCGGGACGGTCCGGCAGAGCGCCGCCGAGACAGGCGGTCACGGCGGGGAGCAGGAGGCGGGAGGGCCTGTGGGTCCGGACATCTCCGCCGCCGCAGACTCCGTGAGAAACGCCGCCGCCCAGCTCCAGGCAGCGGCAAAGGCGGCGGCCAGGGCCGCGATTGGGCTGAAATGAGACGGAACATGGAGCAGGAATATGTGAAAATCCGGGCCACCAACCCGGACGGCGCCACCGCCAACATCACCCAGCTGTGCCGTTCCATCACCTGGAGCGGGGACTGCCGCAGCGCCGCCCGGACGCTGTCCTACTCGCCGGTGGTTTCCGCCGACGATATCCACCTGCCCCGGGCCCCCACGGAGCTGGGCGGCTCGGTGCAGTTCTGGCGGGAGTCGGACCTGCTCATGGACGCCTTTGCCCTGGAGCGCACCCGGGACAGCCTGGGCCACACCATTGATGTGACAGCCTATGACAGGGGATTATACTTGACACGCAACAGCGATTTCCGGCGGGTAGAAAAGCAGACGGCTGAGGCTGTCACCGCGTCGCTGTGCGGCAAGTTCGGCATCCCGGTGGGGGCGCTGGCCGCCACGGGAGTTCCGCTGACCCGGAACTTCCTGGGCGTGACTGTGTACAAGATCATCATGACCATGTATTCCCTGGCGTCGGACCAGACAGGGAAGCAGTACCGCATCCGCTTCCGGGGGCGGAATCTGGAGGTGGTGGAAATGAAGCAATCGGAGGAATCGCTGATCCTCAAGCCGGGGAGCAATCTTCTCTCCTGCGTCGCCAAGGAGAGCGCCAGCGCCATGACCAACAGCGTGGCCATCTATGACGACCAGTACAACCTGACCGGCACCCAGGAGGACGGCGAGGCGGTGAAGCTCTACGGGCTGATGCAGGCGGCTGTCCGCGCCGGGGCCTATGAGGACCCAGGAGGCCACGCCAAACAAATCCTGAAGGAGAATGGCCTCAAAACCACCATCACCGTCAACACCCTGGGCAATCTGAAGCTTATCACCGGGAACACGGTGGTGGTGGAGGAGCCTGTGACGGGCGTCAACGGGCTGTTTTGGATCATCTCAGACGCCCACCGCTGGCAGCGGGGAATTTATCAGACCAAGCTCACCCTGTCGCTGGAGGGCCTGATGGACAAGCAGGCAGCGGGCAGCGAGGCCAAGAGATAGGAGGGACCAGCTTTGGACGGCGATCCATACGCACGTTTTGTAGCGCTGGGCCGGAGCGTATCGGCGGACGCCATGCCCGCCGGAGACAGCCAGCAGGCCGGATTGGGGGCGGCCCCGGCCCGGATGCGGCTGGGCGAGGTTATCAGCCGGGAGCCGCTGAAGGTAAAGGTGGCGGGACTGAAGCAACCCACCGAGGTGCTGAAAATCAATGAGCGGCTGGTGAAAGGCGCCAAGTGGAAGACCAAAACCACCAGCCCCAACAGCGATTACAACATCCTCACAGGTCCTATTGAGGGCCCGGTCATCCACGCCCCCGGCCAGGGCCAGCTGGTCCGCCTGGACGATGGGTATGTGCACAGCGAGGACACCACCATCGACGAGGCCACGGTGGAGCAGCTGGAAATCGACCTGGAGGCAGGGGATACGGTGCTGCTGCTCACCGAGGACGACCAGGTATTTTACATCATCATGAAGGTGGTGGACGCAGTATGAGTATTTTCCCCATGATCGATCCTGGAGAGACGGCAGAGGCCGGGAGTCAAACGCTTCCACTTTGCAGGGAAGCGGCCTGGGATTTTGAGCGCGACATACCTATCTTCCGGGGCGGACAGCCGGTGGTGGTCACGGAAAAGGAGGCGCTGAAGGTGTGGATCTGGCGGGCCCTGCGCACGCCCCGCTTCAAGTATGAGATATACACCTGGGCCTACGGCTCAGAGTTTGAATCCCTGCTGGGGCAGGCTTACACCGACGCCGTTAAAACCGCCGAGGCCCCCCGGTATCTGCGGGAATGCCTGCTGGTGAATCCCTACATCACAGCGGTCAAGGATATCGCCGTCAGCTTCGAGGCCGCACGGCTGACGGTGAAGGGGACGGCGACAACCATCTATGGGGAGGTGGATTTCAATGCCATTGTTTGAGAACGTCACGCCGGAGGCCATCCTGGAGCGGGTCCTCAGCCGGATGGAAACGGATCTCCAGACCCGAGAGGGTTCCTACGCCTACGATCAGGCCGCGCCCATCTCCTTCGAGATCTGGCGGGTGCTCATGACGCTGAACGAGCTCATTGAGGCGTTTTACGTCAATGAGAACAGCGGGAAGTACCTGGACGCCCACGCCCGGCTGTTCGCCATGAGCCGCCGGGAGGGGACCAGGGCGGCGGCGAAGATGACCTACACAGGGGCGGATGGCACCGTCATCCCAGCAGGGACCGTGTTTTACGCCGGAGGCGCTTTGGAGTTCCGCGCCACGGCCCAGTCCGTGATCCAAAACGGCGCCGCTCAGGGCTGGCTGCTGGCGGAGCAGGCGGGGGCCATGGGCAATGTGCCCGCCGGCGCCATCGACCAGATTGGGCGGAACATCCCCGGCTTGGAGAAGTTCGAGAACGAGGAGGGCCAGGGCGGCGCGGACCCAGAAGGGGACGCGGACCTGTTCCAGCGCTTGGACGAGAAGCGAAAGCGGCCCCCTACCAGCGGCAACGCCGCCCACTACAGGGAGTGGGCGCTGAGCGTCAACGGGGTGGGGGCTGTGCGGGTGACGCCGCTGTGGCGGGGGCCGGGGACCGTGCTGGTGCTCATCGCCGGTTTAGACCGCCGCCCGGTGGACGAGGCCATCGTGGCCGACTGCGCCCGGTACATCCAGACCCGGCGGCCCGTGGGCGCGGACGTTACTGTGGCCTCCGCCGTGGCCGTAGAGGTGGACGTGGCCGCCCAGGTGGTACTTGCCCCCGCCGCGTCCCTACCCGCCGTGGAGGCGGCCTTTACGGCTCTGCTGGACGGGTATCTGGCGGACGCCGCCTTTGAGGAGTTCACCATCTATGCCACCCGCGTGGGGGCCCTGCTCATGCGTGTGGACGGGGTGCTGGATTATGACGGGCTCACCCTCAACGGCAGTGAGGAAAATCTGGAGCTGGAGCAGGACAGTGTGCCGGTGCGGGGGAAGGTGCGGCTGAGTTGAGGGAATTAATGAGTTATCTGCCGGAAAACTATCCGGCAAGCCGTGAAACCACCGCCTTTCAGGAGGCGCTTCAGCCCGAGGTGGCCCTCCTATGGGAGGTTAGGGATGACCTGCTGGCCCAGCTGGACCTTTACACCGCCACTTGGGGACTGGACTACTGGGAGGACGCCCTGGGGCTGCTCAACGGGCAAGGGGTTGACCTTGACACCAGGAGACGGCAGATCGCGGCCAAGCTCCAGGGCAGGGCCACCACCACGCCCCAGGTGGTCAAGGACGTGGCGGAGACACTCCTGGGCGTACAGGTCCGGGTGGTGGAGATTTTTGGCGAATACCGGGTGGAGCTGGTGGGCGAGGACGGATTTCGGCCTGGAATCGGGGCGGTCCGGCTGCGGGCGCAGCTGCGGGACATCATGCCCGCCCATCTGGATTGGCAGATCGTCATACCTGCGGTTATCCGCGCCCCCATCCGCACCAGCCTGGGCACCCGCCTGAGTGAAACGGCGCTGCCGCCCAGGGATCGTGCGCTGCCGCCCGCTGGCGTGGTCCCGGCGGCGCGGCTGGGGTGGAGGCTGAGTGTCACAACGCTGCCCATGGCGGCGGAAGCCCCTCCCGGGGGCGATAAAGAGGAGGTAATTTGATGGGTTACTGCGTAACCATGACAAAGGCCGGGTATCGTGTCCGAGCCTATGACACAACACACAAAAGATGTGGGACAAGCTGCTGTCCGCCGGGCTGACCCCGGCGGGTGCGGCGGGGCTGCTGGGCAACCTGTACGCCGAGAGCGGGCTGAACCCCCGGAACCTGCAAAACAGCTATGAAAAGAAGCTGGGCATGTCCGACCAGGAGTACACCGCCGCCGTGGACAGCGGGGCCTATGGCTCCTTCGTCACCGACGGCGCGGGCTACGGCCTGGCCCAGTGGACCTACAGCAGCAGAAAAGCCGCCCTGCTGGCCTGCGCCAAGGCCAGGGGGCGGTCTGTGGGGGACCTGGACACGCAGGCGGGGTATCTCCTTCAGGAGCTGCAAAGCCTGTTCC
>ERZ808028.1949-NODE-1949-length-10968-cov-5.267285_pt1 | contig 10968 bp, 6 predicted proteins | sample MGYA00380184_ERZ808028 | MGnify/ENA primary metagenome ERZ808028 (study PRJEB31490, sample SAMN06133397) | mouse gut metagenome | isolation source: J8_1 | host: mice | place: China: Chengdu | collected 2015-05 ...
GCGGAAAATTCGTGATCAACGAAGATGTCTGCATCTCCTGCGGCAAAGATGACCGAACCACAAATTTTGCACCTTTTCGCCCCTCAGCATCCTGATGCGTTTCCCACAATCACCGCTTCCTGTTCTTCACGGTATATAATATACACCAACCCAACGTCAAGACACTCACCGCCGTCAAAACATACCAAATCCCGCCGGCCTCAAAGAGCTGCACGCCGGACGCCAACACCGGCAGTCCTTCCTCTCCCTCTTCCGCGATCGGCACCCAGATCTCTTCTCCCGTCCTCACCCGTACAAAGTCAGAATAGAACAACAAATTAGCAACCAGATAGGACGAGGAGAAAATCCCGGCCCCTGCCAGCCCCAATCCGTATATTTTGCCGTACAGCGCCCCAAATTTCTTTCCCAACATCCGATAAGTGATGCAGCCCAGTACCGTAAACGCCAAGAGCGCCGCCTGCAGAAAGTGCCACGGTGCCTGTATCATGGATACCAGAGAGGACATGAACCCTGACCATTTTAAGACAGAATCCCACGGGAAGCAAAGCGTTCCGAGCAGACAGGCAAAAAGTCCCATCCCAAGTGCAATGACGCCTTCTCTCTTTTCTTCCCTTTCGAAATCCTCCCCGTATACAAAGAGAAAATAACAAAATACAAATATCGCGAGAAGAAACACGATCCCCAGCCCTACGGGCGCAGCACTGCCTGCACCGTTTGTCCCAAACTCGCGGCCTACGCCCGCCTGATAAAATCCCATAAAGAGCTGTATGATCTGGACGCCCTTATCCTGAATCGGCACACCGGAAACGGGATTGATCACAAAACCGCCGATTCGCACATACTGCAGCATAGAGTAAAAATAATTGCAGTTTAAAAGCAGGAAAGCCGCTGCCCCTGCCCCGATCTGTCTCCACACGGCAGTTTCCTTCAGCCTTCCAAACTGTATGACAACAAATATGATCAAAAATACAACCGCTATTCCGAAACTTAGTATATGGCTTCGCAGCATCCCCGACAGCCCCAAAGAAAGCCATATCCAGCCATATTTCCGTTCTCCCTGCTCCTTTTGAAAGACCATACAGATGCCTGTGAAAACAAACGGAAGGAAAATAAGCGCCAGCACTTCTCCCAGTTCCGCTTCCGAGTAGAGCAGAAAAATGCGGTAAATCGACATGGTATACAGTGCACTGCCCAAAAGCCCCGTATAATCATCCCGAAACATTGTCCGGAAAGCCGCATAAGAACCAAAAGCAGTAGCCGCATTGATTATTACCAGAAAGATCCGGTAACTCATCTGCACATCGATGCCCGCCAACCGGAAAAATGCCGGAATATACAGGAACGTATCCCCGTAAAAAAATGCGAACGAAAATCCTTTCGGATCTACCCAATCCGGTTTTGACCAGAGCAAAATCCCCGCCTCTTTCAGCCCGTCCTTCAGCGCTTCTATCCTCAACAGCTGAAACTGCAGATCGGCGCCGCAGAGCAGAAAATCTGTGAACAGCGGCAGGGATGCCAGAAATGTCAGCAATAGACAGCCCAGTACAATATTTATTTTTTTCTCATCCCGATTTGCTTTTTTTATCTGTTTCATCCCTCTTGCCTCCTCAACCCTGTTCCCGTCTGATCTTTCTTTTGTGGTAGGCAGCCGCACCGGATCCAACCACCCCCAGCCACAAAACCGCCGAGATCACATTCCCGATCTTCCAGTAACTTTTTCCGACAAAATCTATTATAACATCCCCCTGAAAGCCAGATGGTATCTCCACTCTCAACACATTGTTCTCCCCCGGAACGATCTCCAGTTCTTCTCCCGTCTCACCGTCTATAGCCCGATAACCGGGATAGTACAAAAGATTACACTCTACAAAACTCTCTGTCGGCCCGCCGTTCTCACACCGAAACTCCACATGACCATTTTTCTTCGTATACGCCTGCAAAACCGTCCCTTCGCCCACAGATGTTCTTGTATATGGCAGCGCTGCCACATCCGTTTTCGCCGGAAGATACTCTCCGTTTCCGATCATTGCCGACCCCATAGCCGCCGCCTCCCTGAAATCCGACCATGTCCGTCCCTGTATTTCATGGTTCATATAAAAACTGCTGCCCCAAACCGTCAGGATCAATACGGAAACGGCAAAGACACTCCCTTTTCTCCCGTTCCCCTCCTGCCGGAACATCGCAAACATGCCGCATCCCAGAAAAGTGAGCGAGATCGTCACGATCACCAGAAAACGATACGGGAACTGAATACTGTACACCACCTTCTGAAACCCTTCCGAGATCTCACTGACCGCATCCCAGGGAAAGATATTCAGGCTCATAAACATCGCCAGAATCCCCACCGCCGCCGCGATCCTCACCTTCGGATACACATCGAAGTCCTGCATCCTTCTCCCTGCGATTCCCTTTGCCCGAAAATACAAAAAACAGAAAAACACTGCCACCAGCGCAAGGCCCATACCATAAGCCCTGACATACTGCATCCCCGAAACATACATATAAGAAGACCATCCCCTCCAGGGGAAAAACCAAAATAACTGTGCAAAATACAACCCGAGGATCTGAATCGGGTTTCCCGTGTCAAATACATTCAGGCCGGCATGCAGGGAATAGTCCAAAAAAGGGATCAGAAACCATAAACTAAGCCCCACCGCCAATAATGCGGCTTTCACAAAAGTAAAAAACGTACTCTTCCGGAAAAAACGCTTCCAGAGGATCAGGCAGAGTAAGATCGTAAATACCGCCGCAAATTCCAGACTAAGTACATGGGAATACAATATTCCCATATACCCGAAAGCCAGCAGCATTACCGTCTTTTTCCCTTTCACCACTTCTTCCTCTTCCGAGAATGCCCTCGTCAGCCCCCAGCATATCAGAGGCAGAAATGTCATGGCAATAAACTCCCCGACGGCAGCCCTGTCATAAATATTATAAAGCCTGTACAGGGATAATGTATATACGGCACTTCCCCACAGCCCGATCTGTCTGCTCCCAAAAATATTTTTAAAACTATAATAGGAGAGAAGCGTTGTCAATATATTGATCAAAGCGATATCTGCTTTCATACAAAATGAAAGGTCAAACCCTATCATGCGCAAAAACGCCGCAGGCCATAAAAATACCTCCGGATACATCACAGACATCGGATAGCCCATGCCGAACATGCAGTAGGACTCCAGCCTCGCCGGAAAATTTCCGTTTGCCCATTCCCTTGCGATGCCCTCGATCCTGTTCAGATGGAAAAACGCATCGTCACCCAAATGCGTATAATCCGTCAGCAGATTCGCACAGGACAACAGGAAGATCACAGACAGCCCAAACAATATCTTTCTCTCCGCTCTCCCCGGCATCTTCTCCCTGTTCCATACAAAGAAATACAATAGAATATCCACTGTCAGGGAAAGCAACAGCACAAAGAAAAGCCCCATACTGTATTCCTGCCTTGTATGCACCACCCTGAAATCCGCCACCGCAAGCGCCCCGGTCCCGGTATACAGGATCTCCACGCTCAGATCCTCCGCATCCTCCAGCAGCGTGAAACGATAGGCGACTTCCCTTTGGATATCGGACGGACGGAGCGACACTGTATTGGCATACAGCCTGCGGTATCCCACACTCTCTGAAGATACCCTGCTCACCTGCTCGGCATCCGTATCGTAGGCTATCTGTACTTCGTACACTCCCTTTTTCAAGCCGGGCAGTTCCATAGACAGAAAAGCAGTCTCATCCGGCAATACGGCACTTTCATCGATACAGTACGCCCCGTTCTCATCCCGGCCCCCGCCGGACACCTCTATCTGCTGCTCTCCCATCAGGTAATTTTCTTTTTCCCGGGCAGCCCCCCAGAGGCAGAACAGCACAAAAGAAAGCTGTACCAGCACAAGGATCGCTGACATTATTCTGTTTTTACCGTTCTTTCCCTGTCCCATCTCACCAAGCTCCCATTCGCCTGTTTTATTAGCACTCAGCTTAATTCTTTTTATTTAATCGCCCTTTAAAACAGCACACCAAAAACCAACACCATGCGATCAACGTAACCGCCTCTGCCGCCCTCCAATACCAGGGACTTACAAAAGAAGTATAAACGGTTCCCCGATATCCCCCGGGCACTTCCACCCGCACCACATGGTTTTCACCGTCAGACACTGCAAACTGCTCCCCGGTGTCCGTATCCACCGCCCTGTATCCCCGATAATAGAGTAGCGGTAACTCCACGTATCCGTCTGCGGCAGCGTTATTCTCACAATACAGCTTGGTCCCCGCATGATCCTTCTTGAAATCCCTGTAAGACAATCCCTCCGACGTGATCACCCTTCCCGCCTTTAAAAGACTCTCATCTGTCCCCAGCGGCAGATATTCCCGCCCTGAAAGATAGGAGTTTCCAAAAGAATTTTCCTCATAGATCTTGTAAAAAGGCGATTCCGACAAAAGACCGCTGAAATATACCCCTGCCACAAGGAAAAGCGTGATCAGTGTGCCGCCCGCATAAAACCATAAACTCTTCTTTCTCCCGCTCACATATTCCAGCTTTAATATACAGCCGCCAAGCAGGGAGAGAAAGACCGCCGCGATCACGTAAATCCTGGTCGGATACTGGATCGCCGAAATACCCTTTGCCAGAAACCCTCCCAGCCCCTGCAGTTTATTCCACGGAAAATACACACTTGCCATAAACAACGTGAGAACAGAGAGCACCGCCGAAAAAATGCCCAGAGATTTCAGCGCGTCTTTTTTCTGCTCCCTGATCCGCCCTGTCAGGCAAAGATATCCGTAATAAAACAGTCCCACCAAAAGCCCGGCGCCAATGGTAAATGGAATTTCTCCCTGCATGCCGGAAGATACATCATGATCCGCAGGTCCTGACAGCGCAAAAATCCCGAAAAGCTGCGGCAAAAGGCTTCCTCTCCCCTGAATCTCCCGCGTATAGACCTGTTCTCCCGTTATGATCAGCTTTTGGGTTGTCATAAAATCCAAAAACGGTATGATAAACCAGAGATTCAGCAGAATGATACCCGCAAACGCCTTTCCGACTTCCAGAAGCGTCTCTTTCCGCAGCACCCGTCTGATAAAGACAAGCCCGATGATCACACTGAAAACAGCCGCCATCTCGCAGGTCAATATATGACTCTGGATGATCCCCGTCACGCTAAATACCAGTAAGATCCATATCCTTTTATATTCTCTCTGCTTTCCGTCCTCAGATAAAAGCCTCCACACCCCATACGCGAACAAGGGCAGAAACATCGCCGCCGTATACTGCCCCAGATGGTCCTTTAAATACATGGTGACAAGCCGGTAAATATTCAACGTATAAAGCGCCGCCGCAAAAAGTCCGATCAGCCGGTTTTTAAAGATCCTGCCGAAACTCTCGCAGGCTATCACCACCGTTCCCGCATTCACCAAAAACTTATAGATCAGATATGCCGCCCCCAGCGGGAATCCCATCATCCGCAGAAAGGCCGGGATATAGAGGAATGTATCACAGTAAAAAACCCCTGTGGCATAACCGTATCCCTGCAGCCAGTTCGGATGGATCCGCACCGGAAACTGTCCCGCGAGCAGGGCATCCTTTGTCCCTTCAAGCCGCTGCAGGTGCCCGTTCAGATCGGCGGAAGCGATCTCATACCCCGTCAAAAGCGGTACGGAGGAGATCAGAATGAGCAGGATCATCCCAAAAAGGATGCCCCGCCGCTCCATCTCAGACTCCCACGACGTTTTTTCCATACCGCTTCCGGAAGCCGCTTTTTCCTTTTGATACAGCAATATATCCCACAGTATAAAAAACGTCAAAAATATCACCAGAAAACATCTGGAGCCCAGATTTGTTTCTTCCAAACGGACTCCGTGTATCGCCACCTCGCTGGAAGCATCGCATATCACCTTAACCTGCAGAGAATCCGTTTTTTCCAGAAGCCAGAAATACATGTCCGTCTCTGTGAGGCCGCTGTACAGCATGCAGGCATTCGAAAGCAGTCCCCCGAACGATGCCCCTTCGGCCTCCACATTCCACGCATTTACCATATCATCCTGTGTCTCATAGGAAAGATGCGCCCTATAGATGCCGGGGGCCAGTGAAAAAGCCTCGCCGCTGAAGACAAAACGCCCGTCCTCCCGCTGCAGGCCGGAGAATTCCGTGCCTCCCATATTCCATGTTTTATCTTTTCCAAACAGCCCTGCAATGCACAGGAGCAGCACCAGAAGCTGCAGGAGCAATATCCATCTCTTTTTCATAATTACAGTTCCATGACTGCCTTTCCGTTCCGATCTCATAGCAAACGTAGACGATCCATATCGTTTTCCATACAACTATCGATTCTTTTTCCACTTCCGCCACGCATTCAGCGCGATATAATAACAATAGAATCCAATATTGCTCTTTTGATGAAGAGCGGCCAGTTTCCGCTCTTCCTCCCCGATCTCTCTCAGATAATACGGATTCTCCTGAAAATCAGGGAAATACTTTTTCATCCCGTCCCGCAGTTCGGCCAGAAAAGAAAGCTTTCTGTGCTTTACGCCGGACATATAGGAAAAAAGTGTCGTGATATAATAGATTTCCGTAAACCGAAATTCTATCTCCGGGCGGTACTTTGTCAAAAAGCCCCGGCTGCTGCACTCCATCACCATCAGCTCTCCCGCCTTCATCCGGTCTCTGCATTTTTCTTCCGATATATAATGCACCGTGGATACATTGTGCTGATAATAATAATAAAGCGGCTCGTTGATCTTCTCAAACCGTCTGCAGTACAACATCCAGACCGTCCCCGCACAGTTATCCTCGTAAAAGATCCCCTCCGGAAAATTCAGCCCGTTCTCCCGGATCATACTGCCGCGGTACACCTTTATGACCATGCTGCCTGGCCGCATCACCAGCTTTCTGTGTTGCACATCGTCACAGACGCCGGTCTGTTCGTCCGTATTATTCCTGACCACCCTGCCGACTTCCATCGTATGTGCCGACACTAAGGAATAATCACATCCCGCCACATCTGCTTTCGTTTCCTCAGCCTTCCTGATCAGCCTCTCATAAAAGTCCGGCGTCACCCAGTCGTCGCTGTCCAGAAACCCGATCCACTCCCCCTGCGCGATCTTCAATCCCTCGTTCTTAGCGCCGCCCTGCCGCTTGTTTTTCTCATAGTGGATCACCTTAAACCGTTCCGGATAATCAAACTCATAACGCCTTAAGATCTCCAGAGAATGATCCGTTGACGCGTCATCTACGGTGATGACCTCCATATCCCGCAGCGTCTGATTTTTCAGTGAATTCAGACAATATTCCAGTTTTCCCTCTGCCGCCATGTTATAGACCGGCACGATCACGCTGCATTTCATCTCTAATCTTTTCTCCCGATATACTTACTGCACTCATTCTTCCACATCATCTGTTCTGATTTCTCTGTTCCTGCCTTATTGTCCCAATCGTTTTTCCTCACCGATTTCCTCTATGGCGCGCTCCTGCTATAACCAGTTTCTCCGTCAGATTTCCCCAGCCGTAAACCGCAGTGACCACCATAAACGGCAATGACGGAAATATATACCTCGCCTTCGCCTCCCAGATCACACTGAATAAAAAACTCCCGATCAGGGTGACCGCCGGCAGGATATGGAAAAACTTTTCTTTATTTTCCAGAAACCCTATCGCCGCCAGCAGAATCCCCAGACACAAAAAGAAATGATATTCATTCATGAATCCTTCACATACCCAGTGCAGTTTCCCGTAATATATTTCTTCCGCCAAAGGCGGCAGTTCTTCATAGAACAGATTATTTGTGGACAGGCTTTCAAATAAAGGCACATTCCACTGCGTCAGTGTCTTATTTTTGTAAAAAGCAGCCAGCTCTTTCGGATTTTCTGCCAACTCCCTGAATCGCTCCAAAAAAAATTCCCTGCTCGCCTCCGCCGTCTTCTCCCTGTCACAGTCAAATGCCATATAGGCATCCTGATTGTATCCGTCATACCAACCGCCGCGCCGCTCACCTTCCGCATGGATTCCCATCGCTATCCATGCGATCGAAGGAATTCCTTCCTCCATGGCGATACCGGAAACTTTTTCATAATGCACTGTCAGCATTTTGTTTGCCGCAAGGGGACTCGCCGCCAAAAGCAGCGCACATAAAATGAGCATTCCCGATTTCCTCCAGACGGCATAAATCCCTGTTACGATCACCGCCGCTATGATCAGGACCCATCCTGTCCCTTTTGCCCATACTGCAAATACCGACAGTATGATCACCGGCAAAAAAAGTGAAAGCCTCTTCGTCTTCAAACACAGCAAAAGCAGCGCTGTCATACCGCTTCCGAACGCCATAAAGAAAACTTCCCCGTAGACAAACGGCGTATAAAACAACAAAGGCAGACAAAACAGCATGGCGGCACAGTAAATAATCCGCCAGGAGATCCGGTCATAACATATCTTTAAAATACAATAGCCTGACAAAATAATAAACGGAATACATGCCGCATTGGCATAACAGATGACTTTCCAATCCCTGCTCCCACTGATTTGAAACAGCCACCTGAAAAGCTGCATCAGACCGATCTGGAAACGGTATCTTCCGATATAACCGTCCGGCAAAAATGTGGAATAATTGCCGTCCATGACCTCCTGCGCCGCATTATAAATATAATACTGATCCGCTCCCGGCGCAGTCGGCAATATCTGCACCCATTTAACAGCCAACACTGCCGTGACGGCCATAACGATCAGCAAACCCCCCCATCCCACTGCTCTTATGTGCCTTTGGAAATGCCCTGTCAGCCACCTTATCCCCAGAAACAGACATATTACCAGAACCACCGTCAGCAGATGTAACGGCAGAAAGTCCCTCGCCTCCGCCATGCTCTCATCATACTGCAGCGTAAAATAATACGTATATCCCAAACTGTACCAGCTCAGATAAAGGAAGATCAGCCCCAGGATAAGGCCTGCCGATACGGTCAATAATTTTTTCCCCGTCGCCCTTTTCCTCATGCAGTCTCTCTGTCCCTCTCCAGCACCGCTTTCCCGTTTTCCACGCGGTAGATCATATCGCACTTCTCTATCGTCTGCAGCCTGTGGGCTATGATGATCAGCGTCTTTCTGCCGTGCAGGCTGTTGATGGAATCCATGATCGCCGCTTCCGTATCGTTGTCCAGCGCGGAAGTCGCTTCATCCAGTATCAGCACCTCGGGATCATAATACAGCGCTCTGGCAATACCGATCCTCTGCCGCTGTCCGCCGGAAATACGGATCCCCCTCTCCCCTATGCTGGTATCCAGGCCTTCCGGCAGGCTTTTTACAAACTCATCCAGCTGTGCTTCCTTCAACACTTCCCAGAGCCTCTCCTCGTCGATCTCCTCCTCTGCTATGCCGAAAGCCACATTTTTGCGGATCGTATCATCCAGCATAAAGATCATCTGCGGAATATAGCCCACATTTTTCAACCAGCTTCTGTAGTTTTCCTTGATGCTGACGCCGTCCGCATAGACACCGCCGGTCTGGATCTCCAGAAGTCCCAGCAAAATATCCACCACCGTGGTCTTTCCCGCGCCGGAAGTTCCCACGATGCCCACCGCGGCGCCCACCGGGATCTCCATGTTTGCATGATCAAAAATGAGGGGGTCCGCATTCGGATAATGGTACGTGATATCCCGCAGCTCGATACTGTTTTTGACCGGCAGCTTTTCTTTTGCCACCTCCGCAAAACTCATATCCGTATTTTCCCCGGAAATCTCATCCTGCAGATTATCGCTGACCCCCATAAAGAAGGGCTGGTAAAAAGCCATGGAAGTGAGCTGGTTGTTGATCCTCGTGGCACAGGGCATCATGCGCACCGCCGCCACCACAAAGGCGGAGAGCACAGCCGTCACTTCTTTTACACTCTCCCCCTGGCTGACCAGGATCATCATATACCCTACCAGAGAAGCGATACAGACCGTCTCGATCAGCAGCCTCGGAATACTGTTATACAGGGTGTATTTCTGTACTGCATTGACATAGCCCTGACCGCACTTGATATATTCCTCCGTGAAATACTGCTCTTTCCCGGCTATCTTCACTTCCTTAATGCCCTGCACAGTCTGGGATATCCATTTGAAAAGCCCGCTGTAAAAATCCTGGTTCTCTTTTCCCGCCTTATTCATAATAGGCTTTACCACTTTTTTAATAATAAACAGAGTGGCGAGCAAAGGCAGGGCGATCACCACCGTCATCTTCCAGTCCGAGGCCACCATAACGCCCAGCAGCACCACAAAGACAATGACCTCCGAGATCAGCTGCAATAAGGACAGGATCAGCGCATACATATTATTGACATCCGAGGTGATATTCCTCTGAATGATCGCCGTATCCGCATTCAGATAAAATTCGTAGCCCTTCCGGAGATAATTTTTCATCATCCGCTCGGAAGTCCTAAACTGATTCGTATAGACAAACCGGTACATAAACTTCATCTGCCAGTACAGGTATATATTCTTGATCACAAAGATCATGATCAGCGCCGTCATCATAAGCAGCGCGAACTGTGTCACACTCTGCATGTGCAGCGTATCGTATACTTTTCTCACAATGTCGTACTTTTGTATGGAGTCCTCATCGATGACCACCCCCACTACGGGAATGACCATGGATACGCTGCAGGCCTCCAAAATGGCGCCGAAGATCATCATCAGTACCATTAGGAGCATGGTTCTCTTTTGTCTTTTATCCAACAGGACATTTAATTTTTTCAGGATGTCTCGCATATTGTCTCCTTGGGTGGGATGTAAAACCGGACGCTCAGGAGGAAATAGATCCCTTCATCGCCACGCTCACGCTCTGTGAAAAGCGTAGCGGACACTAAGCTCGTGAAGGACCTCGCTAAGTGCCGACGCTTTTCAAAGGGCTCTTCAGGGATCTATTTCCTCCTGAGCTGTGCTATGGCTTACCCGTTCATACCGTTTAGTATACAAAATTTATTTTATAATCTTTTTTATAAATCACTATCATCT
>ERZ808028.1950-NODE-1950-length-10967-cov-3.242700_pt1 | contig 10967 bp, 7 predicted proteins | sample MGYA00380184_ERZ808028 | MGnify/ENA primary metagenome ERZ808028 (study PRJEB31490, sample SAMN06133397) | mouse gut metagenome | isolation source: J8_1 | host: mice | place: China: Chengdu | collected 2015-05 ...
CTCCTTATTCCCTCCCGGAAGCAAACCTTAGGGCAAAACCCGGTATCCTCAAACAGCGCGTCACTGTAAAACCGGCTGTAGTCGAGGACCAGCCCCGTATCCGGCAGCTCCCCGATATAGACAACGTCTGCGTCCTGCCTGCGTGACGCCCGTACCGCTTCGGCATACCCGGAGGTATCTATCCCAATTTCTCTCTGTGAAATTATACTTTTTCCAGGTGAAAGCAGATATTCGATCGGATTTTCAATCGTAATGATACTTTTTGCTTCTTTCCCCGCCATTTCATTTAACAGGCTGGCGGTCGTCGTACTTTTACCGCTTCCCGCTTCCCCGTTGATCAAAACCAGTCCCTTGCTCTCCTGCGCCAGCGTTACGACAGACTCAGGAACCGCAAGTTCTCCCGGGCTTGGAACATCGGGAGCAAGCAGCCGTATCGCAGCCGCATACATTCCCTGCTGGCGGTATACATTTACAAAAATACGCGAAAGACCCGGAATGGAAACAGCCGCATCGATCTCCCCGGTCTCTTCCAGTGTTTTCTTCTGATCCTGCGACAGACAAATGGTCAGCAGCTCATTCAAATCCTTCTGCTGCAGGATTTCCGTTCCATATGCAGACATCGTTCCGTTAATCCTAAGCATGGCGGGACGGCCGAACAGCAAATGAACATCTGAGGCGCCGGCCGCATACGCTTTTTTTATGACTTCTGTTATCTCCATGTAAATCCTCCCTGATATCGGAACGTCTGGGAGCAGTCTCCTGCCGCGGCTTCCGATAAGATAAAAAAAGAGGAATCGGCATTCCTCTGTCAAACATATATCTGATAAAATAAGCAGGGCGGTAAGCCGGGTTATGTCGTGAATGATCATCTGTCTAGGACGGCTGTCGCCAGCCGCCTCAAGCAACCTACCGAAAGCTGGCGGGCCACGTCATCGCTTACATTTGGTCTTGCTTCGAATGGGGTTTACATATGCCCTCTCTGTTGCCAGAGAGGCGGTAGTCTCTTACACTGCCCTTCCACCCTTACCGGATGAACCTCATCCGGCGGTATATTTCTGTTGCACTATCCTTAGAGTCGCCTCTACCGGACGTTATCCGGCATCCTGCCCTGTGAAGCCCGGACTTTCCTCACCTGCAGCAACTGCAGCCGCGATCATCTGCCCTGCTTATTTTTATCATACTTTATACATGAAACACGCTTCCGCCGATAAATTCTCTTAAAATAGAATTCTTTGCGATTTCCTCCCCCGGAACCGGAAGAAAATAATCCAAAAATTTCAATAGTCTTTTCGCTTCCTGATATTCCGGCGCGCATGTGTCGATGGAAAACAACAACGGCTCCGCATATAATTTTAACACAGCCAGCTCATAAATCAAGGCTGAATTGAACATAATATCCGCGCTGTCCTGAAACGGGAAAATATATTTCTCTTCCCCGCGCCTGACCGAATTCCACATTCCGATCGTCTCGCCCGCCGTCGTATTTCTCGTTCTGGCGTCGCGGACAATCCGGCGGATCAGCCTTCCGTCCGTCGTCGGCAGATAATTATGTTCGTCAATATTGATCTGTGTCAGCGCACTGATAAATATCTTAAATTTGCTTTCTTCCGGAAGCGTACAGGTGAGCTTGTCGTTTAAACCATGGATTCCTTCCACAACTAAAATATCGTCCCGCCCAAGTGTCAGCTGCCTTCCTTTGTATTCCCGTTTTCCCGTTTTAAAATTAAAAGCGGGAAGATCTACGCTCTCTCCGCGCAGTAAAGCTGCCATATCCCGGTGGAACAATGCAACATCCAGCGCTTCCAGACATTCAAAATCAAAGTTTCCGTCCGCATCTTTCGGCGCCTTCTCCCTGTCCAGATAATAATTATCCAAAGACAGCGGATGCGGTTTCAGCCCCAGTGCCGAAAGCTGTATCGAAAGCCGATGGGAAAAAGTCGTTTTTCCGGAGGACGAGGGACCTGCAATCATAATAAATTTACAGCCTCTGCGTCCGGCAGCCATTTCTGCCATCTGTCCGATTCTCTGTTCCATCAAAGCTTCCTGAACCATAATGATCTCCTGCATCCTTCCGGATGCGATCGCGTTATTCAGCGCTCCGATCGTATCGACTCCCATGGTACGGCTCCATTCCCTCGAACGGCGCATCGTATCAAAATGCTTCACGGAAGGTTTAAATTCCGCCGTCTCTTTCGTATTTTCATTGGGGAACATCAGCACAAAACCGTTTTCATACGGCTTAAGGTCAAAATACTTCAAATATCCCGTATGCGCCGCCATATAACCGTAAAAATAATCCTGATAATTTCCCAGCGAATAAATGCTCACTCTCGAACTCCGGCGGTAATGAAACAGGCACTCCTTTTCCGGCATTCCGTAATCACGAAACAGCTCTACGGCATCGTCCGTCTTGATGCTGCTTTTTAAGATCGGCATCTTTTCATCCGCCATCGCAAGCATCTCTTCTTTTACCCGCTTTAAAAAAGCGGCGTCCACCTGTTCTCCGTGCGCCAGTTCGCAGTAATATGCCTGGCTGATGCAGTGCATGATGCGTACCGGCGACCTCTCTTTCCCCAACAGGCGAAACAGCGCTTTCTGCATCAAAAATGTGACGCTTCTGCGATATGTTTTTCTGCCGGCATTGTCTGCCGTCGTCACAAAAGAAAGCACGCCGCCTTTTTTCGCCTTTTTATGCAGTTCATACAGTTTGTTATTGACAGATACCAATATAATATCGTCTTGATACCGTTCCTGGTATTCTTCTGCGATCGTCAGATACTGCGTGCCTTTCTCGTATTCTTTTTCTTCTCCGCAGATCGTTAATAGAACCTTCTCCTCACCCATATGCATCCCCTATACTGTCCAATACGGAAATTCCCGTTTCTGTGCAACAATTTCGATATCCGGACAATGTGCTTCCAGATACCCTTTCATATATCCGACAAAAATCTGCTCCAATCCGTAATGACCGGCATCGATAATACAAAGCCCTTTCGCGACGGCGTCGATGCCGTCATGATGGTCGATATCTCCCGTGATCAGCACGTCCGCCCCGCATGCAATGGCATTGCCGATCTCGCTCTTACCGGAACCGGGAGAAACCGCTGCCGTTGTCAGTACGGCATCCGCTTTTCCGAACACCTTCACCTCCGGTAAAGAGAAAGCCGCTTTGACAAACCCTGCGCACTCTTTTACGGTCATAGGCGCCATCAGCCTTCCTACTCTTCCGATGCCTTCTTCCGTATCGTCCGTATACGCCGTCACATCCAGTACCTGCGTCTCCTCCAGTCCAAGCATCGCCGCCGCCAGATCTGCCATGCCCTTTACGTCAAAATTGGTATGCATGGCATAACAGGCAACGTCATTTGCGATCAGTCTCATAAGGCGCCTTCCGATAAAATCCTCGGCAACAACGCGCTTCATTCCGCCAAAGATCAGCGGATGGTGCGTCAGCAGCAGATCCGCTTCTTCCAAAACCGCCTCTTCCACCGCTTCATCCGAAGCGTCCAGGGCAATATAAATTTTACGGATATCCTGATTGGACCTGCCCGCCAGCAGTCCCGAATTATCCCAGTCGCAGGCATAATATAACGGAGACTGTTCCTCCAGCAGCTCCATTACCTCTTTTAACAGCATCTTGCTACACTTCCTTCCCATAATCCAGAGCCGCTTTTGCGTAACCAAGCTCTGTTTCTATTTCCTTTCTGCGCATTCTTGCAGCCTCCTTCTGCTGCTTTTCCAGGTGTAATAAAACAGATTCATACTGCAGAATCTGATGCTGCAGATACTGCGTCAGCACCGGATTCCCGCTGCACAGAAGCTTCTCCCCATAACGGCAGTAAAGCGCAAACTCTTCTTTTTTATATCCATGCGCCTGTGCCGTATGACCGACCGAAACATGCATCATCGGATAATATTTTCCGTCTTCCAGCACCATATCTTCCCGGTCAATGCAATAGCCTTTCCGATACAGATATTCCCGGACGTTTCGAATTTCCGACTGCGGCTGTAAAATCCACTCTTTTGCAGATAACAGCGTCTCTTCGCCGTCTTCCAGAATATGGAGCATTACGCCTCCGCCCATTCCGGCGATCAAAACAGAATCCGCTTCGCCGGGATGCAGCGCCGCCGCCCCGTCGGAACGCCTTAAGGTTATGTAATCACCCAATCCATAAGCCTCTATATGCTCTTTCGCATGCATCAGCGGACCGGTTCCGATATCCATGGCAAACGCACGCTCGATTTTTCCCGTCAAAATCAGATAAATCGGAAGGTATCCATGGTCTGTCCCGACATCTGCCAGCACACAGCCCTTAGTGACCAGATCCGAAAGAGCCCGCAGCCTTTTTGAAAGTTTTATCATATGTGTTTACTCTAAATAATCTTTTAACTTGCGGCTTCTGCTTGGGTGACGCAGTTTTCGCAGCGCTTTCGCCTCAATCTGGCGGATGCGTTCTCTTGTTACGTTAAATTCCCTTCCCACTTCTTCCAGTGTCCTCGCACGCCCGTCCTCTAATCCGAAGCGAAGCGTTAAGACTTTCTGCTCCCGTTCCGTCAGCGTTCCAAGCACTTCCTGGAGCTGTTCTTTCAACAGTGTAAAAGCGGCGGCGTCTGCCGGAACCGGAACATTGTCATCCTGGATAAAATCGCCCAAATGACTGTCTTCTTCCTCACCGATCGGCGTCTCTAAGGAAACCGGTTCCTGAGAAATCTTTAAAATTTCACGCACACGTTCTACCGGCATATTCATCTCTTCCGAAATTTCTTCCGGGGTCGGTTCACGTCCCAGCTCCTGCAGCAGCTGCCTGCTGACGCGAATCAATTTATTGATCGTTTCTACCATATGCACGGGAATCCGTATGGTCCTCGCCTGATCTGCAATCGCTCTCGTAATTGCCTGCCGGATCCACCAGGTTGCATACGTGGAAAACTTATATCCTTTCCGGTAATCAAACTTTTCTACCGCCTTGATCAATCCCAGATTTCCCTCCTGAATCAGATCCAAAAAGAGCATACCCCGGCCGACATACCGTTTGGCAATCGATACCACAAGACGAAGATTTGCCTCGGCAAGGCGTTTTTTCGCCTGCTGGTCTCCAAGCTCCATCCGTTTTGCCAGATCGATCTCTTCTTCGGCGCTTAAAAGCGGAACCTTGCCGATTTCTTTTAAATACATGCGGACCGGATCTTCGATACTGATACCGTCCGGAACGGAAAGATCAATTTTTTCCACCTCGATCTCTTCTTCCTCGGTAATTAAAACGTCATCGTCGTCGGTGATACGAAGCACGTCGATATTATTTGTTTCCAGGCAGTCTAAGATCTTTTCAAATTCTTCCGCATTCAGCTCCATTTTCTGAAAAAAATCATTGATTTCCTGATATTCCAGAATATTTTTCTTCTTTTTGGCAAATTCGACAAGTTCCCGTAATTTTGCATTTAATTTTTCTGCCCTTACCGCCGGATCTGTGGGAAGCATCTCCTCTCCCTGTGTCTTCGCGGCTTTATTTTTTTTCTCTTCCATGTTTCCTTCCTCTCATAGTTCGTTACTATTCTGTCCTTATTCGATAGAAATATGCAATTTTTCCAGTTGTTCTAACTGCCGTTTGTCTTCTACAAGCCGCTGTAAGCCTGCAATATCGGTCGGCGCCAGATCGTTTGATCGAACGTCTATGCTGTTTCGCTTGATTCGGACAATCGTTTCTTTCAGTGCTTTCTCCTTTTCCGCTTTTGTCTCAATATTCGGGATATACGCATTGAACAATGCCGCAATCTCCCGTTTGTCTTCCTCCTCTTCAAACATTGCCGCAATCTTCGCCGGATGCACTTCACCCGTCTCATTCAGCTGCCCGTAGGAAACTTCTGCGGCTTTTCGGTAAATTTCCTCGGTAAAATCCGACGGCTTTATAAACTCTTTTATGACAGGAAACAATCTGGTATCTTCAATGAGCCATGTCAAAAGCAGTTTCTGAGACTGCTTCATACCGTCTTCTTTTTTCTTCTCATGGATACCGGATTTTAACCTTCGTCCCGGCGGAGCCATACCGCTTTTTGTCCCTGCCGAGATCACAAGTTTTCTTAAGTTTTGAAAGCCGATCTGATATCTTTCTGCAACTGCCTCAATATAATTATCGCGTTCCAGCTCTTCGGTAAATTCCAGCAGCCGTTTTGCGATTTCATTGTAAAACGCCGTCTTACTCTCCGGGTCTTTCATATCGAATTCCCGTTCTAAGAGACGCAGTTCAAACAAAAAACTATTCTCCGCCTGATCGATCCTTTCCTGATACGCCTCTGCCCCCAGGGCTTTGAGAAACTCATCCGGATCTTTATAAGGCGTCATATCGACGACTTTGGTCAGTATACCGACGTCCCTTAAGATCGGTATGGCGCGCAGCGCCGCTTTCACCCCCGCCCCGTCGCTGTCATAGGTCAGATAGACCTCTTTTGTATACCGTTTCAAAAGGCTTGCATGCCCGCTGGTCAGCGACGTGCCCAGAGAAGCCACCGCATTGTCAAAGCCCGCCTGATGCAGGGCAATGACATCCATATAACCTTCACAAAGCAGAAGCTGCGGCTTTTTCGTCGTTCTTGCAATATGCAGGCCGTATAAATTTCTGCTTTTATCAAAAATCACAGTCTCCGGAGAATTTAAATATTTCGGCTCGCCGTCCCCCATCACGCGTCCGCCGAAACCGATCACCTTCCCCCTTGCGTCCATGATCGGAAACATCGCCCGGTTCCAAAATTTATCGCGTCCTCCTCCCCTTTCGCTGTAGGAAACCAGGCCGCTGTCCTTTAACAATTCGTCTTCATATCCCCGTTTCTTCAGATAACGGTACAAATCGTCGCTGAACTTGTCCGAATACCCAAGCCCAAACCGGCGCATCGTCTCATCGCTCAATCCCCGCTTTTTAAAATATGCCAGCGCCGCCGTTCCGTGTTCGCTGCGCAGCAGCATATAAAAATATTTTCCCGCTTCTTTGTTGGCCTCAAGCAGCCGTTGTCTTTTATCCGATTCCCGCTTCGCCTGCGAAGAAAATTCCCTCACCGGCAGCGAAACACCCGCCTGTTTTGCCAGCGTTTCCACGGCCTCTCCAAACGTAAAATTCTCGTACTTCATCAGAAAGGAAAACACGTCCCCTCCTGCTCCGCAGCCATAACAATAATACATTTCTTTTCCGGGCGTCACCGAAAACGACGGCGTCTTTTCATTGTGGAACGGACAGAGGCCAAAATAAGAGTTCCCCTTTTTCTGCAGTTTTACATATCCGGAAACTACGTCGGCAATATTGCTTTTTGAGCGGACTTCTTCAATTAGATTCTCCGAATATAAGGGCATCGTCCTTCCCCCTTTTCTAATATCCGTCTACCTGCCATGCCAAGGGCAGAAAATATTCTTCAAATTTTGTGATCGCATACTGATCTGTCATGCCGGAAATATAATCACTGACGACACGGTCCTTCTTCTCACCCGCGCCAAGCATTCGGATATACTTTTCCGGAAGCAGGCCGATATGCTCCATATAGTAGTAAAACAGCTGTTTTAACAGTTCCCTTGCCTTATGTTCTTCTCCTTTTGCCACCGGATTTTTATACACATGTTCAAACATAAAACGGCGCAGCTGATGCATGGCTGTCTCCACGTCTTTTGACATTACGATATCGTCTTTGCCGATGCTGTTATTTATGATATTATGTATCAGCGTATCCAGTCGTTCTCTTGTCGTATGGCCCAAAATATCACACAGTTCTCTCGGAATATCTTCCTTTACCATGATATGCGCCCTTATGGCATCGTCAATGTCGTGGTTGATATATGCAATCTTATCCGAAAGCCGGACAATCTTTCCTTCTAACGTATGCGGCATCGTACCGGTCTGATGATTTAAAATCCCGTCTCTGACTTCCCAGGTCAGATTCAGCCCTTCGCCGTTTTTTTCCAGCTTTTCCACGATCCTGACACTCTGCTCATTGTGCTTAAATCCGTCTTCACACAGGGAATTTAATTCATATTCTCCCGCATGTCCAAACGGCGTATGCCCCAGATCGTGTCCCAATGCGATTGCCTCCACCAAATCTTCATTCAGGCGCAGCGCTTTCGCGATTGTCCTCGCATTCTGCGATACTTCCAGAGTATGGGAAAGCCTCGTACGGTAATGGTCCCCTTTCGGCGTCAAGAATACCTGCGTTTTATTTTTTAAGCGCCGAAACGCTTTGCTGTGAAGAATCCTGTCGCGGTCCCGCTGAAACACGGGCCGAATGTCACAGGCAGGTTCTTCTTTTTCCCGTCCCCTCGACCGGATACTAAGCGTTGCATACGGGCTTAAGGTTTCCTGCTCCATCTTTTCTATCTTTTCACGGATTGTCAAATCTGACACCTCCTAAATCTCTATCTTATACTTTCTGTACAAATTTCCTGTTTCCTTTTTTTTTACAATTTTTTTATCTCTCGTAAGAAACCGCGGCTTGAAAAAGCAAAAAACGCCCGTCCTGCGTTTGAAAAAGGGAGCCGGATGCGTTCCGGTTCCCTTCTTTTCTATCTATTCGCTTTTTTCTGCCGTTACAAACCGGCTGGTACGCTCCCGGACTTTTTGTACGGCATTTTCCGCCGTTTTAAAATCCTCCGTAATCATTCGCTCCCATTTTGACATACCGCCCGTCAGTTCTGCAAGATCCGCCGACTTTTCTTTTCCCTGTTCTGCCGCTTCGGCAATTTTTGCGGCAGATTCCGACATACTGCCGGCAAAAGCGTCAATATCTTCCGATACCTCCTAAAATCCGGCGACAAAACGTCCGATCTTTTCCACGTCGCCGCTGTAATCGTTCGCCATCCGATAAAAAAAGTCAAAGCCGGAAAGTACCTTGGTATCTACAAAATCCAGCATCCGTTCGGAATCCGCTTTTAAATTTCCGACGGCAAAATTGACTTCTCCCGCAATCCACTGGATATTCTCTACATTTTTTTTGGACTGTTCCGCGAGCTTTCGGATTTCGTCTGCAACAACCGCAAACCCTTTCCCTGCCGATCCCGCTCTGGCAGCTTCAATACTGGCGTTTAACGAAAGCAGGTTTGTCTTTTCCGTCAGTTCCATTACGGATTCTGCCAAACCGGAAATCTCCTCTACCACTTTGACGGAATCCAATGCCCGCAACAGGCTGTCTTTCATCTCGTTTTGTTCCTGCTGCATAATCTGACGCCTTTGGTCCGTCTCTTCCCGGACGCCAAGCGTGCGCACATAGATCTCGTTTGTCTCTGCCCCGCTCTCTTTCCTCCGGGCAGATATTGTTTCCGAAACGGACCGGACGTCTTTGGAAAGCTGTGCCGCCTCTGCAGCAGACGCTGCCGCGGTATCCATGACCGCAGTCAATTCCGACGCAATTTCACATGCATCCGTCACCTGAGCGTGCAGATGGTCCATATGTATATAAAATCCCTCCATATTTTCCAGCATATCTGTTGTCTCTGTTCTCATGCCGTCGATGGCACGGCTTACCGTCCTGCGCGTCTCTTCGGCGTATCCCGCCAATGCGCCAAACTCTTCTCTGCGCTCCAGAAGATCCCGTTCCAGCTCTCCGGAAAAATTCCCGTCCGAAAATTTTTCCATATGCTCCCGGATCCGTCCGACCGGAGGTATTACGGAAACAACCGCGGCCCGTAAAAGTACTGCCGTAAGCGAAATAAAAACGACACCCGTCACGAAAAGTATACTGCAGCTTTTGGACGCAGACGATTCGAGTTCTTCTTTCCGTTCCAGAAAAGACGCCTGATCCGCCTGCATCTCCTCTGCCGAATGAAACGTTTGCTCCATATAACCTGCGGCACGTTTGCTCGTCTGCCGGATCGATCCTACCGAAACAAGCAGGCAGACCACCAAAAACAACAAAACGCACGCTCCCGCCGCATATAGTTTTGTCCGCACACTAAGATCGCTGATACGCGTCTTTCCACTTTTATCCATGCTCTCCCTCCATACGACTGCTTCTGTAAATAGAAAAAATCGAGAAGCTCTTTATAAGAACTTCCCGACGGATAACCGAATGCGGAAGATGGGACTTGAACCCACACGAGCGCATTGCTCACAAGATCCTTAGTCTTGCTCGTCTGCCAGTTCCGACACTTCCGCAAATAATCTGTTGCTCCCAACAGCTATTATATAATACCAAATCATTCCTCATATGTCAACCATAAATTGTTTTAATTTTTCAAAAAAAACTTTCAATTTATAGTTGACAATTTCAAAAAAAAGGGGTATTATAACTTTTGTCAGTTCGTGCAGGAATGGCGGAATTGGCAGACGCGCAGGCTTCAGGTGCCTGTGGCAGCAATGTCGTGAGGGTTCAAGTCCCTTTTCCTGCACTTAATAAAAACCTTAAAATACGGAATATTCCATATTTTAAGGTTTTTTTATGTTTTCTAATGCGGGCGGTACGGATCAGACGCCCGGATCACACCGTTTTTCCCTGTCTACCCTTCCACCCTGTCGATAATCCCTTTTAAAGTCTGTGCCGACTGCTGCAGCTTTTCAATCTCCTCTTCGTCCAACGGAATCGGAACCTGTGTTTCCACGCCATGTTTCCCGACAACCGCCGGCATACTTAAAACGACGTCTTCGATACCGTAGGACCCATGCATCATAGAAGAAACCGGAAGTATGGATTTTTCGTCCCGAATGATCACTTCGCAGATTCTTCTGACCGCCATGGCGATCCCGTAGTAGGTGGCACGCTTCTTTTTGATAATATCATATGCGCTGTTTTTGACGCGCTCTGCGATCTGCCGGCTGTTCTCATCGTGGGCATAGTGTCCTCTCATTTCGCAGAATTCACTTAAAGCGATACCCGATACATTCGCACTGCTGAACGCCGCAATTTCGCTGTCTCCATGTTCTCCGATAATAAATGCATGAACGCTTTTGCTGTCAACGGACAAGTGCTTTCCAAGCTCGTATTTCAGCCTTGCCGTATCC
>ERZ808028.1951-NODE-1951-length-10965-cov-7.899890_pt1 | contig 10965 bp, 7 predicted proteins | sample MGYA00380184_ERZ808028 | MGnify/ENA primary metagenome ERZ808028 (study PRJEB31490, sample SAMN06133397) | mouse gut metagenome | isolation source: J8_1 | host: mice | place: China: Chengdu | collected 2015-05 ...
GTGGTGCCGCACACGCACACCGCGTCCACCCCAGCCTCAATCTGGGCGTCGATGAGCTTGCCGAAGGCGTCGTAGTTGATGATGTTGTTCTGGTCAAAGGGGGTGACTAGGGCGGGGCAGGAGCCGGTAAAGACGGGAGTTCTCATAAGGCAGCATCCTTTCCAAATGATAAGGGCCTTCCTTTTTTCTTTTCAAAGAAAAAAGGAAGCGAAAAAAGAAACTTTAGACTATGCCTACTGCAAAGAGTGCAAATGCTATAGACATCTGTTCTTTTAGCGTATTATTTCAATTCCTTAATTGACCTTACGTTGTTGCTGCTTTTTATCCAAAATAGTGTATAGCGGTCCACATAGCGGCTCCTCCTATACCATGAAACAGCAGTATTTCACCAATCGCCGTAAAGAGGAAGATCTTCTCAATCCAAGTACAGTTCCCCCACTTCTTGATTCCGGCCTGTTTAGCCAACAGGAGGAAAACAGCACCCATTCCCGCTGAAATAGAAGGAAACAGGACATACTCATATTTGCTGCCCATTCGGTCTACCTCCCCTGTGGAGTTGTAATGGGCAGGTATGATATCTGGAGCCAGCGCGAGAAACACGATGGTAGCTACAAATCCCAAACCAATCAAGACCACAGCGAAACGGTACAGGTACTTCATGCAGATTCCCCTTTACAGCAATAGTTAACTGGCAACACTTGGGCACATAGGAAACTTATTTTGTTAATGACTGTTTAAAGTTCTTTTTCTTGCTTCTTCTTTTTCTTTCAAGAAAAAGAAGAAGGCCTTTTACTTACCTGCGTTCGATATACCCCTCCGCGCACAGCAGCTCGGCCAGCTCCACGCCGCCGCCCGCCGCACCCCGCAGGGTGTTGTGGGACAGGGAGACGAACTTGTAATCGTACTGGGTGTCCGGGCGCAGACGGCCGATGGACACCGCCATGCCCTTCTCCAGGTCCCGGTCCAGCTTGGCCTGGGGCCGGTCGGGCTCCTCAAAGTAGTGCAGGAACTGTTTGGGGGCGGTGGGCAGGTCCAGCGCCTGGGCCCGGCCCTGGAAATTGGCCCACACCTCCTTCATCTGCTCCATGGTGGGCTTGTTTTTAAAAGTGACGAAGGCGGCGGCGGTGTGGCCGTTGGACACGGGCACCCGCAGGCACTGGGCGGTGATGGAGGTACCCTCCGCGTTGACAATGACGCCGTTCTCCACCCGGCCCCACACCTTCAGGGGCTCCTGCTCGCTCTTCTCCTCCTCGCCGCCGATATAAGGGATCAGGTTATCCACCATCTCAGGCCAGGTCTGGAAGGTCTTGCCCGCCCCGGAGATGGCCTGATAGGTGCACACCAGCACCTTCTCAATGCCAAACCCGCGCAGGGGGGACAGGGCGGGGACGTAGCTCTGGATAGAGCAGTTGGACTTGACGGCGATAAAGCCCCGCTTCGTCCCCAAACGCCGGCGCTGGGCACGGATGACCTCGATGTGCTCCGGGTTCACCTCGGGGATAACCATAGGCACGTCGGGGGTCCACCGGTGGGCGGAGTTGTTGGACACCACCGGGCACTCGTGCCGGGCGTACTCCTCCTCCAGGGCCTTGATTTCCTCCTTCTTCATATCCACAGCGGAGAAGACAAAGTCCACCATAGACGCGATCTTCTCCACGTCGTCCTGGGCGCTGAGTAGCACCAGATCCTTAGCCTCCGCCGGGATGGGGGTGTCCATGGCCCAGCGGTTTCCCACCGCATCTTCGTACCGCTTGCCGGCGGACCGGGGGCTGGCGGCCACCACGGTGAGCTGGAACCAGGGGTGGTTTTCCAGCAGGGTGACGAAACGCTGGCCCACCATGCCGGTGGCGCCGATGACGCCCACTTTATATTTTTCCATGTCAATCTGCCTCCTGTGCGGCCCGGCGGGTGAAATTTGGGTCTTGCGGCTCGGGCCGGGATACGCTATAATATGAAAATAGTGTCGAAACGCATACGCCAGCGAGAGCGTATGACCAATACCACTATAACATCAACGCGCTAAAGTGTCAATTTCACGCCAATCCCCAAAGTGGAGAAATGGAGCACACTATGAAGAGAAAATTCGTGCAAATTGCAGCCTTGTGCCTTGCGGCGGCCCTTTTGCTGACGGTATGCGGGGGGACCGCCTCCGCCGCCCCGGCAGGCTCCAACGAGAAAATCATCCGGGTGGGCCTCCACTACGGCACCGGGGCCATGGAGGGGCTGAATTTGGAGAACAAGGTGGGCTCCGGCTTCCGGTTCGGGTACTACGACGGCTCTGACCGCTTCGTGGAGCTGGGGTCCACCGCCCAGACGGCCATCTCCGTGGTGGAGACCATGAACGTGTACTTTGGGACCTATAACAGCTATCGGAGCTACCACACCGCCATCACCTCCTCTGTGGCGGTGGGGGAGTACCACCTCCAGCTGCCGGGGGCGTACCCCTCCTTCGCCGAGGCCCAGGCCGTAGCGTCCCAGTATCTCGGCGGGTTTGCGGCCTATATCGGCGGGGCATACTACGCCCGGGTGGGCAATTACACCACCAAGGAGGGCGCGTTGGCCGCCCAGGCCGCCCTGGGGGTGGCCGCCGACCCGTGCGGCACCTCGGCTTACGGCGTCAGCGTGGTGATCACCGGGACCAACACCATCCTGTTCCAGTATGACGACCTGGGGAACGGCACCGGCCTGGGGGTGGAGCCCATCCAGACCGGCGGGGAGAAGTGTACCACCTTGAGCAAGGGCTGTGTCTACAACGGCGGCTTCCGTTTTGAGCGCATCGGCGGCGGGAAGCTGACGGTGGTGAACCTCCTGGGGTTCGAGGACTACATCAAAGGGGTGGTGTCCGCCGAGATGAGCACCAGCTGGCCCATCGAGGCGCTGAAGGCCCAGGCGGTGGCCGCCCGGAGCTACGCACTGACCCTGGGCACCAAGCACGGGAAGCACCATTTCGACATCTGCGACGATATAGACTGCCAGCGGTACACCGGCCAGACCAGCGCGGGGGCCAACTCCAACGCCGCCGTGGACCAGACGGTGGGCCAGGTGGCGCTCAGCGGCGGTAAAATTGCCCAGGCCTTCTACTACTCCAGTAACGGTGGGGCCAGCGAGAGCGTATCCAATGTATGGGGCAGCAACCAGTCTCTCTACCCCTATCTGGTGGGAGTGACGGACCCATATGAAGCATATGTCACCAATTTGAACAACAATTGGACCCGCACCTTTACCAGTTCTCAAATCATCTCCCGGCTGTTGTCGGGAAACCATGTCACCGCTCCCATCGTTTCGGCGGCGGTGAGCGCCTACACCGACGTTGGAAACCCCAGAATGATCACCTTCACCGACAGCGCCGGGAAAAATTTTTCCGTGAGCAGCGCTAGAGTGTTCTCCAGCCTGGGTCTGCCCTCTTTCCGCTTCGGCTTCGCCGGGAGCGGCTCCGGCCAGCCCGCGCCCACCCCTCCCTCCGGAAGCGTCTCCATCAACGGCACCACCCAGGTGAGCGGCACTTCCGGCCTGTATGCCATCGACGGCAACGGCAATCTCAACGTTCTGGGCGGTGATGTATATGTCATCACCGACAGCGGCGTGTCCCTGTTAGGACAAAACCAAAGCCATGATCCGGGGCAAAACACTGGAAGCCAGTGGAGCGGCTCCATGACCGCGGTGAACGGTTCCCTCACTTTCAGCGGCAAAGGCTGGGGCCACAACATCGGCATGAGCCAATGGGGCGCATATGCCATGGCCAGTCAAGGCTATACTTACCAGCAAATCCTGCAATTCTACTATACTGGCATTACGGTGGGATATACGTGAAAACCTCAGATTTTTATTTCGACCTTCCTCCCGAGCTGATCGCCCAGACGCCGTTGGAACAGCGGGATGGCTCCCGCCTGCTGGCGCTGGACAAGCGCACAGGAGAAACCCGGCACCTGCATTTCTACGACCTGCCCTCCCTCCTGCGCCCTGGGGACTGCCTGGTGCTCAACGACAGCCGGGTCCTCCCCGCCCGGCTCATCGGGAAGCGGGCGGGAGGCGGCACCTGCGAGGTACTGCTGCTCATCGACCGGGGAGACAAGGTGTGGGAATGCCTAGTCCGTCCCGGGAAAAAACTTCGTCCCGGCGCGAAAATCACCTTTGGGGAAAACGAGCTGTCTGCCGAGGTGGTGGGCGAAGTGGAGGGCGGCAACCGGCTGGTCCGCTTCGATTATCAGGGCATTTTTCTGGAAACCCTGGAGCGGTTGGGCAAAATGCCCCTGCCCCCCTACATCAAGGCGGAGCTGGAGGACGCAGAGCGCTATCAGACAGTGTATTCTAGGGTAACCGGATCAGCCGCCGCTCCCACGGCGGGGCTCCACTTCACACCGGAACTGCTGAAAAAACTCCAGTCCACAGGGATTAAGGTGTGTTACGTAACGCTCCATGTGGGGCTGGGCACCTTCCGCCCGGTAAAAGCTGAGAATCTGGACGAGCATGAGATGCATTCGGAATACTGCGTCATCCCCCAGGAGACCGCCGATGTTGTCAATGAGACAAAACGGACCGGCGGTAGGGTGATTTGCGTGGGCACCACCTCCTGCCGGACCATTGAGAGCTGGGCGGGCGAGGACGGCACGCTGAAGGCCTCGGCGGGATGGACCAACATCTTCATCTACCCCGGTTTTCGCTTCAAGGTCTTGGACGCACTCATCACCAACTTTCATCTGCCCGAATCCACCCTCATCATGCTGGTGTCCGCCCTGGCGGGACAGGAACATGTGCTGGCGGCCTATGAAGAGGCCGTCCGGGAGAGATACCGCTTTTTCTCCTTTGGGGACGCCATGTTCATCGCTAACGGCATCAATCTGAACTGAATAAAAAATGCCGGAACCTTTTATAGGATTCCGGCATTTTTGTATCTAACCCTCACGCCCCATCGTCTGAAGCGCGTCCTCATACATCCGGCGGCAGGCATCCTGCTGGCCCCGCTTAAGCGCATCTTTTACCTGCTCGGCCACTCCATGGTCCCGGAGGCGAGCGGTGAGCAGCGGTGAAAACCGTCTGCCCTCCAGCTGGGCCGCAGCCTCCACCGCCTCTTCAAAAGATTTCGGCCCATCGCTGTACATCCGGGAGGAACTGGTCCTGGTCTCCAGCCAATCAATCAACCCGACGACATCTACCATCTGCCGTGCGGCACAGTCCAGCCGCCGATAGGCGGAGGGGTAACCTCTGGAACCGTCGTACCATGTGTGATGGCCCAGGGCGGCTGGCGCATACCGGCTGGTGGACGACCGGGGTTCCAACAGAATCCGTCCGGCCAGCGTGTGCAGACGAGCCATCTCATATTCCTCCTCGAACCACTGCCGCGGCGTACGGGAAAAGAGCTCAATCACACTGATCTTCCCAACATCATGGAACAGGCCGCAGCCCATTGCGTAGTCCAGCACCGCCCGACGCTTCTCCGCTTGGTCACAAATATCCCGAATAAAATCAACGTCGTCAAAAAAAGAGGGGTCATCCTCCATAATCACACTGCACAAAGACCTGACCCCTTCCGCCACAGTCCTGGAGTGCCGATACACCTCCGGCGCGAAGCGCAGCAGCAGCCGCTGCAAAAACTCTCCATACGGGACGTCGCCATCGGTCTCGATAAAAGTAATCGACAGTTGGCGAAGATACAAAAACAGATTGCCTTCCCCCGGATCACCCGGATAGCTGTCGGCATAGCTCAGCATCCTGCGGTAGAGATGTTCCACATATTCTACCCGGGGGGGAATTTTTTCCGGATACTGTTCCAGATACTGGCTGTAAAAAGCCGGCAAGGAAATCATACCGTATATGCCGTCCCAGGAATAATCCGTGGGGTCGGCAATGTCCAAAAGTCCCTCCATTTTGGTCAAAAATGTCTCCAAGTCATACAATCCGCAGAAGTACTCTATAGCATAATAGGCAAACGCCGATTTGGCCGGAGGCTGTTTTCCCTGCATCTCCGCCTCGTCGAACCGCTGCTGATAGACGATATAAGCAGATTCCATGATATCCGCCATGTCGTCCGGGGTCATCACCTTTTCCCGGCTATGGGAAATGCTGGAGGTCATATTCTGGTGAGTAAGGTAGATAAAACGCTCCCATGGCAGAGAAGGCGCCTTTTCCTGATAATATTTGTCCTGCAAAATATTCAAGGTTTTTTTCAGCAGAGCCACCTTTTCTCCGGGAGCGTGAAACTGGCCCAGCGCCATATTGGCCCGGGCACGCAGGATATAGCCCCGGGTCTCCGTATCTTCCACCTCATGGTAATATTTCAGATAGGCCGCCGCCTCGGTAAAGCACAGCCTCATCCGAGCGATATATTCCTCAATGTCGGACATCTCCAGCCCAACCAGCTTGCTCACCAAACTGTTGCGCCCCATTCCCAACCAGTACAATTCCCGAATCATGGCGGAACGGTCCCGTTTTTGACGGGCCAGACTGAGCAGAGCCTGATGGATCTGGCAGAAAAGCCCCACATCCAATTCCGTCCGGCCGTCATAGAGCTGGAACGAAAATTCCTCCAGCTCGCGCAGTTCCTCCTGGCTGGCGGCAACCAGGTCGTCCAGCACAGGGAACAACCCGGTGCGCAGCAATTCCATGTTCCGACGGCCCAGCCGGATTGTTCTGGCCCGATTGTCCATAATCCGGGCAGCATACTCCCCGCAGGTCAATTCGCCCGGCCTCTCCCGCTGGGACAGGGCGGAAAATTGACGCAGATTTATAAGGTACTCCTCTTGATATGGCTGCATTGCCTGTTACCATCCCTTCGGGTGTCCTCAATCTCCAGCGGTTTTAGGTTTCAAATGCCCGCGCAATATTTCCATCAGCCGGTCCACATCCACCGGCTTGGAGATATGCTCGTTCATCCCTGCCTCCCGGGACCGGCGCACATCTTCCATAAACGCATTGGCGGTCATCGCCACAATCCAAACCTGTTCCGCGTCCTGCCGGGGCAGCTTACGGATTTGCCGGGTGGCATCGTAACCATCCATCACCGGCATCTGGATATCCATAAAAATCAGGTCATAATATCCTTCCGGAGAATTCTGGAATTTCTCCACCGCCTGAGCCCCGTCCCCGGCAGCCTCCACCTGCACACCGGTCATGCCCAGCAGTTCCATGGCGATTTCCTGATTGAGCTCATTGTCCTCCACCAGCAAAACCCGGTAATCGCTGTAATCGCCATCCTGACCATTCAGGTCCTGCTCATCCTGCTCCGACCGGTTGGTGAGTGCGGCCAAGGCCTCCAGCAGGCGGCTGCGGAACAGCGGACAGGGCACAAACGCATTCACTCCCGCCCGGACTGCCCGGTACTCAATCTGGGCCCAGTCGTCTTCAGACACCAGAAGAATCGGAAAAGAAGGTCCGGCCAGCTGGCGCACATGGGCGGCCAAATCCAAAGGCGGCATGTCCACCAGCTCCTGCCCCAGCAGCAGTGCGCAGGGCATCCGCTCCTCATATTGGGCCTCGGTAAGCCGGGTAACCACCTCCAGCCCCGAATTCAGCCGAACAGGCTTCAGTCCGCCCTCTTCCAAATAGGTCATAACCTGCCCGGTCTGGTCCCCCCTGCTCTCTGCCACCAGCACAGTTTGCCCCTGCGGGAGGGAAAACTCCATCCGGCTCTGAACTGAGACAGCCATGGGCAGCTCCACTCGAAAGAGGCTGCCCTCTCCCTCGCGGCTTTTTACGGAGATACTGCCGCCCATGCTGTCCACCAGCTTTTTTACAATGGACATGCCCAGACCGGTTCCTTCAATTCTGCTGATGGTGGTGTTCTGTACCCGCTCAAAGGGGAGGAAAATGCGCCCCAAAAACTCCTCGCTCATACCGATGCCGTTATCCCGGCAGTTAAAATCCAGCCACACATAGGAGCCGTCTCCGCGCTCCGGCGCGGGCCGCTGAGAAAAAGATACCTGGATATCCCCGCCGGCCTGCGTATATTTCACCGCATTGCCGATGATGTTCACAATAATCTGCCTGAGACGGAGGGGGTCGCCCACCAGGCGCTCCTCACAGATACGGCCAATCTGGAGCTGGAGGGACTGCTCTTTCTGCGCCGCCTGAGGACGGACGATGACCGCCACATCGTGGATCAGGTCGGGCAGAGAGAAGTTCTCCTCACTGAGCGTCATCCGCCCACTGTCAATTCGAGACATATCCAGCACATCGTTCACCAGGCTCATCAGGTGAGACGAGGCGGTCTGAATCTTGTTCAAACAGTCGTGGACCCTGGCCTTCTCATCAATGTGGGACAGGCCGATGGCCGTCATACCCACAATAGCGTTCATGGGGGTGCGTATGTCATGGGACATGCTGGACAAAAAGCGGCTCTTAGCTTGATTGGCCTCTTCAGCCGCTTTCAGCGCCTCCTCCAGAGCGGCATTCGCCTGGGTCAGCTCCCGCATATGGTCCAAATTACAGCTGGCGGCGCTAAGCACCCACAGCTCATGACAGCCGCCCAGCTCCAGCCGCTGCACTTCCAGCCCCCGGACTGTCCGCTCCGGCTCCGCCGTCAGCAGCTTTTCCCGGGAAAGGCCGGTGATATCGCAGGCCCCGCCGTCAGCGAAGAGAATACGCAACTCACCCCCATCCCGTTGAACCACGAGATGCCCCTTTTGTTCTACCGCATATGCCTGATCCATCTGTTCCATGGCGAAAACTCCTAACACTTACTCCAGCACAGCCCCCCGGGCTGCGGAGGTTACCATCTTGGCATACCGGGCCAGATATCCGGTCTTGATCTTGGGTTCGGGACAAGTCCAGGCGGCACGGCGGGCGGCAAGGCTCTCCTCGTCCACCAGCAGCTCAATCCTGCAGGCAGGGATGTCGATGGCAATCTGGTCACCCTCCTCCACAAAGGCAATGGGCCCGCCTTGGGCGGCCTCCGGGCAGACATGGCCGATAGACGCCCCCCGAGTAGCCCCGGAAAACCGCCCGTCGGTGATGAGGGCCACGCTCTCCCCCAACCCCATGCCGCAGATGGCGGAGGTGGGGTTGAGCATCTCCCGCATCCCAGGCCCGCCCTTGGGGCCCTCGTAGCGTATGACCACCACGTCCCCGGCGTGGATTTTTCCGGCATAGATGGCCTCAATGGCCTGCTCCTCAGACTCAAACACCCGGGCAGGACCTTGATGCCGCATCATCTCCGGAGCCACAGCGGATCGCTTCACCACGCAGCCCTCGGGGGCCAGATTGCCCTTGAGGACGGCGATGCCGCCGTCGGCGGAATAGGGATTTTCAATGGGCCGGATAAGTTCGGGGTTCCGGTTGACCACACCCTCCAGATTCTCCCCCAGGGTTCTGCCGGTGCAGGTCATCACGGAGGTGTCCAGCAACCCCTTTTTGTTCAGCTCGGCCATGACGGCGTGGACGCCCCCCGCGCCCTCCAAGTCCTCCATATAGGTATCTCCGGCGGGGGCCAGATGGCACAGGTTCGGGGTTTTGCTGGAAATCTCATTGGACATGTCCAGGTCCAGCTCAATGCCGCACTCGTGGGCTATGGCAGGCAGGTGGAGCATGGTGTTGGTGGAGCAGCCCAGGGCCATATCCACCGTTTCTGCGTTGTGGAACGCCGCGGCGGTCATAATGTCCCGGGGCTTGATGTCGCGTTTAACCAACTCCATGATCTGCATCCCAGCGTGTTTGGCCAGCCGCAGCCGAGCGGACCATACGGCGGGGATGGTGCCGTTACCCGCAATGCCCATGCCGATGGCTTCCGTCAGGCAGTTCATGGAGTTAGCCGTGTACATGCCGGAACAGGAGCCGCAGGTGGGACAGGCGTTGTTGACATACTCGTCCACTCCCTGCTCGTCCAGCTTCCCTGCATAATAGCCGCCCACAGCCTCGAACATGTGGGAGAGGCAGGTGCGCCGTCCATCGTTGAGCTTTCCGGCCAGCATGGGTCCGCCGGAACAGAAAATAGCGGGGATGTTCACCCGCGCCGCAGCCATCAGCAGGCCGGGAACATTTTTGTCACAGTTGGGGATCATCACCAGCCCATCGAACTGGTGGGCCATGGCCATGGCCTCGGTGGAGTCGGCGATGAGGTCACGGGTCACAAGAGAATACTTCATGCCCACGTGGCCCATGGCGATGCCGTCGCATACGGCGATGGCGGGGAACTCGATAGGCGTGCCCCCCGCCGCCCGGACGCCCGCCTTGACCGCCTCAGCGATCTTGTCCAGATTCATATGACCGGGAACGATCTCATTATAGGAGCACACCACGCCGATGAGGGGCCGCTCCAGCTCCTCCTTGGTGTAGCCCAGGGCGTAGAACAGGGAGCGGTTTGGGGCGGTGGGGACGCCTTTTTTCACGTTGTCGGAACGCATAAGCCAATCTCCTTCGCGATTTTTTCGGTTAAAGCATTTTACCATAAAAAAGGCGGGAGCGCAATGGAAAATCAACTGATTTCCCAGCGTTCCCGCCTCTTTATTCCCCCCCTGGTCGGTCTGTCGCAGGCAATAAAACTTGCAAATTAAATCAAAAACATTCATTCTGTTTTTGTCAAGACCAAACAGCCTTGGGCGCTAATCATATGAGATAAATCTGGACACAGCGACTGAACGGGCCGAGGACTTCTTTTGCGCCTGATATTCAGTTGGACGCGGTGTCTAGATCGGAGTCGCCGCCCCAGATCATGTTTTTGCGCAGCTCGCCGCCCACGATCTCCATCTGGTGCTTCTTGAGCTGGGCCCGCTTGGAGTTGAAGAAGGTGCGGCCGTTCTTGTTCTCGGCGATCCACTTGCCGGCAAAGGTGCCGTCCTGGATGTCGGACAGCACGGCGCGCATCCGGGCCTTGGTCTCCTCGTGGGGGATGACCCGGGGGCCGCTGACGTACTCGCCGAACTCGGCGGTGTCGGAGATGGAGAAGTTCATGGCCGCCACGCCGCCCTTGTTGATCAGGTCGATGATGAGCTTCATCTCGTGGATGCACTCAAAATAGGCGTTCTCCGGCTCATA
>ERZ808028.1953-NODE-1953-length-10955-cov-3.600110_pt1 | contig 10955 bp, 6 predicted proteins | sample MGYA00380184_ERZ808028 | MGnify/ENA primary metagenome ERZ808028 (study PRJEB31490, sample SAMN06133397) | mouse gut metagenome | isolation source: J8_1 | host: mice | place: China: Chengdu | collected 2015-05 ...
TATTATAGTAGTAATGGCAATTCGGCAGAGATGTTTGAAGGTTTAAAAATAGAAAACGATAAAACATTTCAAAAACATTTAAACCGTTACGATGTAATCTATCTAAACATGCAGCAGTTTCTGATTCGGGCAAAAAAACAGGAAGTGACACAGTATTTGGAACGGGTTGTCATTGAAGAACTCAGAGAGTTATATGGTGATTATTTTTCGGAACGCGTAACAATTCTCTCAGAAGCACTCGAGAAAATCTACGACAAAACAGATAAAGAATTTATTTTTTTAATTGATGAATGGGATTGTGTGATGCGCGAACGGCAGGAGTCGGAGGAACTGCAGAAACAGTACTTTGATTTTTTGCGGGATCTTTTAAAGGATCAGTCCTATGTTGCGCTTGCGTATATGACAGGGATTTTACCTGTAAAGAAATATGGTGTCCATTCTGCATTGAATATGTTTCGGGAATATTCAATGACAGATCAAAAAATGTTTGAGGAATATACCGGATTTACGGAAACGGAGGTTCAGGCGTTGTGCAGGCAGTATGACATGGATTTTGAGGAAACAAACAGTTGGTACGACGGATACCGGTTAAGAACGTATCAGCATATCTACAACCCAAAATCCGTTGTGGAGGCGATGAGCTGTCACATTACAGTGCGAGGAAGGATTACAGGCTGATAAGGGAGCTGCCGACGGGACGCGGTTTTGCGTATGTTGTATTTTTGCCGCTGCCCCATACGAAAAAGCCTGCTCTGATTGTGGAATTAAAATACGATAAGTCTACGGATACCGCGATACGGCAGATTAAGGAAAAACGCTACACGCAGGCGCTGGAGTGCTATTCCGGCAAAATTTTGCTTGTCGGAATCAATTACGAAAAGGATAAAGAAAACAAGCAGCATAGCTGCGTGATTGAAAGACATAGCTTGTAGCACGAAAGATAGAAAGAGGAGCGCTGTGATATGGACGATGTGACAAAAACGCAGAATGAGGAGAAACAGGAACAGGAGGCGCTAAAGCGTCTTTGCGAACGGGCAGAGAACGGGGATGCCCAAGCGCAGTTTGAGTTGGGAAAATGTTACGCACAGGGAAGCGGTGTGGAGCAAAGTATGTCTGATGCGATAGAATGGTATCGGAAAGCAGCAGAGCAGGGAAATGCCGACGCGCAGGATGACTTAGGGTTATGCTATTTCCATGGGAAAGGAGTCGAAAAGAATCCCCAAAAGGCATTTGAACTGTTTCAAAAGGCGGCAGATCAGGGAAACGTCGGTTCTCAGGTTAATTTGGGGCTGTGTTATCTTTGTGGAGAAGAAACCAAACGGAATGCAAGAAAAGCAGTCATGTGCTTTGAAAGAGCAGCGAAACAAGGAAACGCAAACGCGCAGAATAATTTGGGATCCTGTTATATCAGTGGAGAAGGTGTCGAAAAGGATTTTAAGAGAGGAATCGCGTGGTATGAAAAGGCAGCAGAGCAAGGGAATGCCAGGTTGCAGATTTTTTTGGGAAAACTATATTATTTTGGAAATTCAGAAAAGCAAGTCGAACGGGATGCAAAAAAAGCGGTAAAGTGGCTGGCTATGGCGGCAGAACAAGGGGATGCAGAGTCACAATGCCTTTTGGGTGAATGTTATTATTTAGGGAGAGGGGTCGAAAAGGATACTGCGAGAGCCATGGAGTGGCTTGAGAAGGCTGCCTTGCAGGGAAATCGCGATGCACAATATAATTTAGGAGCATTGTATGAGGAAGGCGTAGAGGCGGATATGGATAAAGCGTCCAAATGGTATCGAAAGGCGGCAGAACAGGGAGACGTGAATGCACAGTACCGTTTGGCAAAGTATTTAATGCGTATTGCAGGAACCGCAGAGGAGGTAGACCAGGCGATAGAATGGTACCGGAAAGCAGCAGAACAAGGACATTCGCGCGCAAAAAAGGAGCTTAGAAATTATTATTACCGCAGGGCAAAAAAATATAAGGCATCACTGCCCGATAAAGTAATTGAAATGTCCATAAAATTTTTACTGTTACTGGCAATGGCAGGAACGCTGCATTGGTTCAAGAAGCCGCTTGTTTTTTTGTTTGAATTGTTTTGTTTTGTGTATACTTGTTTTGCAAAACCAGAAGGGTATCGGGATACAGAGCATTATCAGATTATGATGGATTGTTTACGCAGGGCGGCAGAGCTTGGACATAAAAGAGCCAATATCAGGATTGTGTTTTGGGGATGAAAATAATTACCAAAACCCTCTGTTAAAAAATTGACATTTCCGCCTGATAGAGCTATACTAAAGACAGTGGCATAATCAATGTGCACGTGTAAAAATCAATTAACAAAATAAGGTATTGGAGGTTCGTATTATGTTAGTATCAGCAACAGAAATGCTTAAAAAAGCAAAAGAAGGTCACTATGCGGTAGGTCAGTTCAATATCAACAATCTTGAGTGGACAAAGTCTATTTTACAGACAGCGCAGGAGTTAAACAGCCCTGTTATTCTCGGTGTTTCAGAGGGCGCAGGCAAATACATGACAGGTTTTAATACGGTTGCAGCTATGGTTAAGGCGATGGATCAGGATCTTGGCATCACGGTTCCGGTAGCGCTTCACTTGGATCACGGCACATATGACGGATGCTACAAATGCATCAAGGCAGGCTTTACATCAATTATGTTTGACGGTTCTCATTATGCAATTGAGGAGAATATCGAAAAGACAAAAGAGCTCGTAGCAGTTGCACATGCTATGGGAATGTCAATTGAGGCAGAGGTTGGCTCTATCGGCGGCGAGGAAGACGGCGTTGTCGGAATGGGCGAGTGCGCAGATCCCGCAGAGTGCAAGCAGATTGCCGACCTGGGCGTTGATATGCTCGCGGCAGGCATCGGAAACATTCACGGAAAGTATCCTGCAAACTGGGCTGGTTTAAGCTTTGAGACATTGGATGCAATTCAGCAGAAGACAGGCGTTATGCCGTTGGTTCTTCACGGCGGTACAGGTATTCCTGAGGATATGATTAAGAAGGCAATCTCTCTTGGCGTGGCAAAGATTAACGTGAATACAGAGTGCCAGCTTTCGTTCCAGGAGGCGACAAGAAAGTACATTGAGGCAGGAAAGGATTTGGAAGGAAAGGGATTTGACCCTCGTAAACTTCTTGCTCCGGGCTGCGAGGCAATTAAGGCTACTGTTAAGACAAAGATGGAGCTGTTCGGGTCTGTTGGAAAGGCTTAATAAAAGCAAATAAAATGTATGGAATAAGAGGGAATCATAGGGCTCGTCTATGGTTCCCTTTTCGAAATTGACAGCTATTGACACAAAAAAACGTGTCTGATAAAATTATCCAATCAGAGGCAATCCTAATTACTAAAGCGAGGGAAAACAAATGGCATTCACACATCTGCATGTCCACACAGAGTACAGTCTGTTGGACGGTTCAAATAAAATAAAGGAATATGTCAAGCGCATTAAGGAGCTTGGCATGGACAGCGGCGCAATCACGGACCACGGAGTGATGTACGGTGTCATTGATTTTTATAAGGAAGCAAGGGCAAACGGTATCAAGCCGATTCTCGGTTGTGAGGTGTATGTGGCGCCGAATTCGCGTTTTGATAAGGAGCTTACGGGTGGTGAGGACAGGTATCACCACCTTGTTTTGCTGGCAGAAAATAATATCGGGTATTCGAACCTGATGAAGATTGTCAGCATTGGTTTTACAGAGGGGTATTATTATAAGCCGCGTGTCGATATGGAGGTTCTTAACAAGTACCATGAGGGTATTATTGCGCTTTCGGCATGTCTTGCGGGCGAAGTGCCGCGCCTTATCGTAAAGGGGCTTTATGAGGAAGCAAAGAACTGCGTCCAAAAATATCTTGACTGTTTTGGAAGGGGAAACTATTTTTTGGAACTGCAGGACCACGGCATTCCGGCACAAAAGACGGTGAATGCGTCCTTGATGCGTATCAGTAAGGAGATGGATATTCCGTTAGTTGCGACAAACGATATTCATTATACGTATGCCGAGGATGAAAAGTCGCATGATATTCTTCTTTGCATCCAAACGGCGAAGAAAGTGTCGGATTCGGACAGGATGCGTTATGACGGCGGTCAGTATTATGTAAAAAGTGAGTTGGAGATGCGGGAACTGTTTCCGTATGCGCAGGAGGCTGTCACAAACACGGCGCTGATTGCCGAGCGGTGCAATGTAGAAATTGAGTTTGGCGTGACAAAGCTGCCGCGGTTTGAAGTGCCCAAGGGATATGATTCGTGGACTTATTTGAATAAAATCTGCTTTGACGGCTTAAAGGAGCGTTACCCCGATGATGACGGAACGCTTGTAGAGAAGCTTAACTATGAGCTGGATGTTATAAAGAATATGGGATATGTGGACTACTTCCTGATTGTTTGGGATTTTATTAACTGGTCGCGTGAGAACGGTATTCCCGTAGGTCCGGGGCGCGGAAGCGCAGCCGGATCCATTGTTTCGTATTGTTTGCAGATTACGAACATTGATCCGATACGCTATGGTCTTCTTTTTGAGCGTTTTCTCAATCCTGAGCGTATATCGATGCCGGATATTGATATTGATTTTTGCTATGAGCGCAGGCAGGAGGTTATCGACTATGTAAGTCAAAAATATGGCGCGGATAAGGTTGTACAGATTATCACATTCGGTACGATGGCGGCAAAAGGCGTGATTCGTGATGTAGGACGTGCGTTGGACTTGCCGTACAATTTTTGCGACAGTATTGCCAAGATGATACCGAATGAGTTGAATATTACGATAGAACGTGCGCTTGAGATAAACCCGGAGTTTCGGGAGCTTTATAAAAATGACGAGCAGGTGCATTATCTGATTGATATGTGCAAACGACTGGAGGGACTTCCGCGCCATACGTCCATGCACGCGGCGGGCGTTGTAATCTGCCAAAGACCTGCAGATGAACTGGTGCCGCTCTCGAGAGGAAGCGACGGTTCGATAACAACGCAGTTTCCGATGACAACCATTGAGGAGCTTGGGTTGCCAAAAATGGATTTTCTTGGTCTACGGACGTTGACGGTTATCAAAAATGCAGTGGAAAATGTGGAAAAAACCACAGGGATTTTCATTGATGTGGATAAAATAGATTATGACGATAAAAAAGTGCTTGCGTCGCTTGGCACGGGAAAGACGGACGGTGTGTTCCAGTTGGAAAGTCAGGGCATGAAAAACTTTATGAAGGAGTTAAAACCCCAAAGCCTTGAGGACGTGATTGCAGGTATTTCGCTCTATCGTCCGGGACCGATGGAATTTATTCCGGCGTATATTCGGGGAAAGAACAATCATGCGGAGGTGACTTACGCATGTCCGCAGCTTGAGCCGATTCTTGCGCCGACGTACGGCTGCATTGTGTATCAGGAGCAGGTTATGCAGATTGTGCGTGATTTGGGCGGATATACGATGGGACGAAGCGATCTTGTCCGCCGTGCCATGAGCAAGAAAAAGGCGTCTGTCATGGAACAGGAGCGTGCCAATTTTGTGCATGGAAACGAAGCGGAGCAAGTGCCGGGATGTACGGCAAGCGGTATACCGGAGGCGGTTGCGGATCACATTTATGATACAATGATTGATTTTGCGAAGTATGCGTTCAACAAATCGCATGCGGCATGTTACGCTGTTGTCGCATATCAGACGGCATATTTGAAATACTATTATCCGGTGGAATTTATGGCGGCGTTGTTAACATCGGTGATTGACAATTCATCGAAGGTTTCCGAGTATATCATGGTTTGCAGAAGCATGGGCATCAAAATCCTCCCGCCCGACATCAATGAGGGTGAGGTCGGATTTTCGGTGTCAAACGCAGCAATACGCTATGCGCTTACGGCGATTAAGAATGTCGGCAGACCGATTATCAATGCGATTGTGGAGGAACGCCGCGCGCACGGAGCTTATCAGAGCCTGAAAGATTTTATCGAACGGACGCAGGGAAATGATGTGAACAAACGTGCGATAGAGAATTTTATCAAGGCAGGTGCATTTGACAGCTTTGGCGCGACAAGGAAGCAGCATATGAGCGTCTATGTGCAGATTTTGGAAGACATTACGCACAGCAAGCGCGGAATTACGGCAGGGCAGCTGTCGCTGCTTGACATTGTTTCGGATGAGCAGAGGGAAGAGCTTGAAATAAAACTGCCCGATGTGGGAGAATATGAGAAGGAGCTGCTTTTAAGCTTTGAGAAGGAGGTGCTCGGGTTTTATGTCAGCGGGCATCCGATGGAGGAATATCAGGCGCTTTGGGAAAAGCATATCAGTGCAAAAACCTCGGATTTTTTTCTTGACGAGGAGACGAACGCTGTTCTTTTGCAGGATGGTGCAACGGCAACAATCGGCGGCATGATTGCGGATAAGAAGATAAAATATACCAAAAATGACAAGATTATGGCATTTCTCACGCTTGAGGATTTAGTGGGAAGTGTGGAAGTGATTGTGTTTCCGAATGCTTATGAAAAATATTCTGCGCAGCTTATGGAGGATAATAAGGTTTTTATTGAGGGCAGAATCAGCGTGGAGGAGGATCGCGACGGCAAGCTGATTTGCGAGAAAGTCACGTCGTTTTGCGATATACCGTGCAAGGTGTGGATAAAATTCTCAAACCTGAACACTTATGTGGAAAAAGAGCCGATGCTTTTTGATGCGATTTTTGATTCCGATGGGAAGGACAGCGTTGTTATTTATATAGAAGAAACACGTCAGAAAAAGACGCTTCCACCCAATAAAAATATACAGGCGGACAGTGAACTTTTGGAGCGGCTGCGGGCACTCTTCGGGGAGGGGAATGTAAAAGTGGCGTACTGATAAAATTTTCACAATTTTTTTAGTACCCCTATTGTAATCTTGCCAAAAAAAGGGTAAAATGAACATGGTTCGATTAAGAGGGACGGTTCGAAGCGCATTAGGGGCTTAACAGGAGTAAGGTTGAGATTTTGAAAGGAGCATAGATACAGAAATGGCAAAGCAGGTAAAAACAATAGGCGTGTTGACGAGCGGCGGAGATGCGCCCGGTATGAATGCGGCAATTCGTGCAGTTGTGAGAAAGTCGCTTACAAGCGGTATGAAGGTAAAGGGAATTAAGCGTGGTTATCTCGGATTGCTGAATGAAGAGATTGTTGATATGGAGGCGTACAGCGTAGCGGATATTATTCACACGGGCGGAACTATTCTCGGTACGGCAAGGTGTCCGGAGTTCAGTCAGGAAGAGGTGCAGGCACAGGCAGCAGAGCTTTGCCGCAAGAATGGCATTGACGGACTCGTAGTCATCGGCGGTGACGGCTCTTACAGAGGAGCGCAGGCGCTTGCAAGACACGGCATCAATACGGTAGGTGTTCCCGGAACGATTGATCTTGACATTGCATGTACGGAATATACGATCGGATTTGATACGGCAATTAACACGGCAATGGAAGCGATTGATAAGGTAAGGGATACCTCTTCTTCCCATGAGCGTTGTTCCATTATTGAGGTTATGGGAAGAAATGCGGGCTATATTGCGCTTTGGACAGGTGTGGCTAACGGCGCAGAGGATATTCTTCTTCCGGAAAAATATAATTTTGACGAGCAGGAGCTGATTAACAATATTGTGCGGAGCCGTAAAAAGGGAAAAACGCACCATATTGTGGTAAATGCGGAGGGTATCGGACACTCTACCTCAATGGCGAAGCGAATAGAGGCGGCTACAGGCATTGAGACAAGAGCGACCATTCTTGGCTATTTGCAGCGCGGCGGTCATCCGACGTGTAAGGATAGATTTTATGCTTCGATTATGGGTGCATATGCATCAGACCTTCTTTTTGAGGGCAAGTCAAACAGGGTTGTTGCGTACACACATGGCAAATTTGTAGATTATGATATTGAGGAAGCCCTGAACATGAAGAAGGGCATCGACGATTATCAGTATGACATTTGCAGAAAGCTTTCAAGATAGATACGGCAGGTTTAAATCCGGAAGTGGTTCATTGTCATTTCCGGATTGTTTTCGTTCATCAATATTAAAAGAAGGAACTTTGCATCATGGTTTTCAATGGAAAAAAGAAGCGGATGCCCAAAAGCGGACATTCTACAACAAGGATGATTGCATTCGGATTTGCGTTGATTATTGTAATCGGCACGATTTTGCTGTCCCTGCCGATTGCAACAAAGACGGGGGAGACGGATCTTTTGACTGCTTTATTTACGGCAACTTCGGCAACTTGCGTGACTGGTCTGGTGGCGGCGGATACGTATCAGAATTGGACTTTGTTCGGGCAGCTTGTAATCCTTTGTATGTTACAGGTCGGCGGACTGGGTTTTATGACAATCGGTGTGTACATTTCCATTCTGTTAAAACGCCGGATTGGGCTGCAGGAGCGGGCGACGCTCCATGAGAGTGTCAATACGTTGGAGATAGCCGGCGTTGTGAGGCTTGTGAAAAAAATTGTACAGGGTGCATTTATAATAGAAGGAACCGGTGCATTGCTGCTTGCGACAAGGTTTATACCGCGCTTTGGATGGGCAAACGGTATTTACTTTTCCATTTTTCATTCGATTTCGGCATTTTGCAACGGCGGATTTGACCTGATGGGCATTGACGAGGCGTACTCGTCGCTGGTTTCCTATGAGGGAGATATTCTTGTAAATGTGGTCATCTGTCTGTTGATTTTGATTGGCGGTATCGGTTTTATCGTGTGGGATGATGTGCTCAAGCATAAATGGCACTTTAAAAAGTATTTGCTGCATTCAAAAATTGTGCTGGCGACGACATTGGGACTGACTGTGGCGGGGACGCTGTTGTTCTTGATTTTTGAGAATAATGCGACTCTTGCGGGAATGACGCCTATTGAAAAGTTGCTAGGCGCGTTGTTTGCGTCCGTCACACCGCGAACGGCGGGGTTTAACACTGTGGACACTGGCGCGATGTCTAACGCGGGAACGCTTTTGACCATGCTGCTGATGTTTATCGGCGGCAGTCCGGGTTCTACGGCAGGCGGCGCAAAGACAACGACAATGGTCGTACTGTTGTTCTATGCTGTGGCGATGATTCGCAACAGAGAGGACATTAATCTGTTTGGCAGAAGGCTATCGGCTGATGTGGTGAGAAAGGCAAACGCGGTTGTGGTTATTAACTTTTCGCTTGCGTTTGGCGCGGCTTGTGCAATTATGGCGCTACAGCCTGCAATTCCTATGCCGGATGTGGTGTTTGAGGTGCTCTCAGCAATCAATACGGTGGGAATGACGACAGGAATAACAAGGGAGCTTGGAGTGATTTCCAAGCTGATTGTGGCGGTGCTGATGTACTGCGGCAGACTTGGCAGTTTATCGTTTGCGTTGGTTCTTGCAAAGAAGCCCTCGACGAACCATGTGCGCGAACCGCAGGAAAAGATTATTGTAGGGTAAAGCTTGAAAATCAAAGATTTTTAACCGGCAGATTTGTGCTGGGACACAAATTCGTGCGGATTTTGAAATAAGTGAGGAATAATGCATATGAAATCTATATTAATTATCGGAATGGGGCGCTTTGGACACCATTTGGCGCAGGATTTTTTGGATAACGGGCATGATGTAATGATTATGGACCAGTTTGAGGAGAAAGTGGAAGATATGGTGCCGCTTGCGACCAGTACAAAAATTGGGGACTGTACCAAGGAGGAGGTTCTAAGAAGCGTCGGTATTGCAAACTTTGACGTGGTGTTTGTATGTATTGGGACGAATTTTCAGAGCAGCCTGGAGATTACCAGTCTGTTAAAGGAGCTTGGTGCAAAGCGTGTAATCAGCAAGGCGACAAGGGATGTGCAGGCAAAATTCCTGCTTCGAAACGGCGCGGATGAGGTGATTTATCCGGATAAGGACATTGCGCAGAAATGGGCGGAAAAATACAGCTTCGACAATATTTTTGACTATATTGATCTTCCCGGAAACTTCGGTATTTACGAGATGTCACCATTGAAGGAATGGGTGGGAAAGACGATCAGGGAGTCGGATATAGCCGCAAAATACAAGATTTCCATATTGGCTATTAAGAAAAAGAACGCGACGGAGATTAGTTTGATGCCTTCGGCGGATTACGTAATTAAGGATAGGGATCATTTGATGATTATGGCAGCAAACGAGGTGGCGGAGAATATTATCCAGCAGAACAGAAACCATTTTGCAAATTAGCAAAGGGGTGTATTGTGTGAAAGGAGCAGGGGATTAACCGAATGATTACGAGCACGGCAAATGCAAAGGTCAAACGGCTTGTCAGCTTAGGAAGAAAGTCAAAGGCAAGGTATGAGGAGGGCGTTTTTCTTGTGGAGGGCGTGAAAATGTTTCAGGAGGCGCCCGCGGAGTGGATACGTGAGGTCTATGTATCGGAAAGTTTTTTGGAGAAAAATGCGTTTGAGAATGAAAAACGGGTGCATTACGAAACGGTTTCCGATGAGGTTTTTCGTAAAATATCGGATACACAGACACCGCAGGGAGTGCTGTGCGTGATGAAAATGCCTGAATACCGGCTGGAAAATTTGCAGGAGCAAACCAAAAAACATGCGTTATTTTTAGCACTTGAAGATTTGCAGGACCCGGGAAATTTGGGAACAATCCTGCGTGCAGGCGAGGGAGCAGGCGTTGATGGCGTGATTATAACAAAAAATACAGTTGATATTTTCAATCCGAAAGTGATACGCTCCACAATGGGCTCAATTTACAGAGTTCCATTTGCGATAACGGATGATATTTTAAAAGCGGTGACGGATTTGAAAGCAGGCGGTGTGACAGTGTACGCGGCGCATTTGGACGAAAGCAAGAATTATGATTTGCAGGACTATACAAAACCGACGGCATTTTTAATAGGAAATGAGGGTAATGGTCTGAACCCTGAAATTGCCAGGTGTGCCGATGCCTGGGTATGTATCCCTATGGTAGGACAGGCAGAGTCGCTGAATGCAGCTATGGCGGCAGGAATTTTGATGTTTGA
>ERZ808028.1954-NODE-1954-length-10949-cov-6.713760_pt1 | contig 10949 bp, 9 predicted proteins | sample MGYA00380184_ERZ808028 | MGnify/ENA primary metagenome ERZ808028 (study PRJEB31490, sample SAMN06133397) | mouse gut metagenome | isolation source: J8_1 | host: mice | place: China: Chengdu | collected 2015-05 ...
AACCTCTGCCTGCGGGGAAAGTATATCACCGCCGTACCCGGCGAGGATACCAAAACTGTTGAATCAGCCGGTGCATAACCGGTGGGTAATCTTCCGCTGAACCCACCGGTCGAAATTATAGCAGGATAAAGGCGTGGCGCCTTGCGCCGCCACGCCGGGTCACACCGGCCCGCAATGCGGGCCGGGAGACGGGAAACGCCGAGGCTTGGAACCGTTTGCGGTACATTTTGAGGAAAACTGTGTAAATCGCAGAATGGCATCAATTTCCCCGGCATGGCATTGGATATGGCATTGATAAGGGCGCAAGCCCTACTGCCGCAAGAAAAATTTAGGCATTACAGGTGGCGAAAGCCCCGAAAAACACAGTTTTGGAGGATAACATCATGGCAGAAGAAAAAGTGAGATTTCAGATGAGAATTGCTCCGGACACAGACCGGAAGATCAAAGCGGCGATGCCGCTGGCGAACTGCCGCAGTCAAAATGAGTTCGTGGAAAAAGCTCTGCGGTTCTACTGCGACTACCTGACGGCGGGAGACAGCACAGCTGTAGCGCCTATGTACATGTCCGCTATCCGCGGTACAGTGCAGGACTCGGAGAACCGCGTCTGCCGTCTGCTCTTCAAGCTGGCGGTGGAGCAGGACATGGTGATGAATGTGCTGGCAGCTGGGATGGAGCTTCCTAATGAGCAGTTCCACGCATTGCGGGGCCAGTGCGTCCAGGACGTGAAAAAGACCAGCGGCAGTATCTCGCTGGATGACGCTGTCCGCTATCAGAGGGGCGGTCTGTAATCACGTACCCTGTTCAAATTCTGCGCCGCAAAACAAAGAATAAAAGTCCTCGAAAAAAGTAGTAGCTATATTCCGCAAAGTGTGGTATGTGTTGGTGTTGCAAAGGAGGCAGTAGATATGAGAACGATCCTGGAAGACCTCTACTACGGCAACATCACACCCAACGAACAGCAGATGATACCTGGCTCAGAACTGAAGCGGGCAGTAGACCGTGTCGCTAAGTGCGAGGCGCAGCTGATGGAACTCCTCAACGAGGAGGGTCAGCAGACCCTCACAAGGTTTATCCGCTCCCAGCATGAGATCAACAGTATCACAGCAACCGAGAATTTCATCCTGGGTTTCCGATTGGGTGTCAGGCTGATGGTCGAGTGCATGGACGAAAACGACGGTGATATTCGGACAGGAGGTGAGTAACAAATGGCAAAGCGCAGACCGTCCGGCGACGGCATGGTGCGCAAGCGTGACGACGGTCGGTGGGAAGGACGCATCGTAGTGGGCCACAAGGAAAACGGCGACTCCATCTTCCGCTACGTCTACGCTCCCACGCAGAAAGAGTTATCTGCGAAGCTCCGCCAGCACATCGACAGCTACCAGGGCGCCGACTTGACAGAGCAGAGCCGGATGACCTTGAGCGAGTGGCTCGACAAGTGGCTGGAGGACATGGCGAATACTCTGCGGCCCAACACGCTGAGGAACTACCGCAGCTACATTGAGAACCACGTCAGACCCAGCCTGGGCGATAAGCAACTGACTCGAATCACGCCGAAAGATGTGCAGCGGTTCTACGAGAAGCTGAATGACACCCTGGCCAGCGGTACGGTGCGCCGCATCCACACTACGTTCCACGGTGTACTGAAGGCGGCGCAGCAGGCGCACCTGATTGCCAGCAACCCCACCGAACAGATCATCGCGCCCAAGTTCAGCTATAGAGTGAAACAAATCCTGACGGACGAGCAGTTGGATGTGTTCATGAAGGTCATTGCTGAGGATGAAATCTGGTACGACTTCTTCTACACAGAACTGACCACCGGTCTGCGGCGGGGTGAGATCTGCGGACTCAAGTGGGAGGACTTCGATGAAGTCGTTGGTACGTTGAAAATCTGCCGCACTGTCTACCGAGAAGATGGTGGCGGGCTGACTGCCGGGGATACCAAGACCAACGCCGGTACTTGTAAGAACGTATTGCCTGGCAGTACAGTTACAGTTCTCCGTGAGCGAAAAAAGTCCGCACTGACTGAGTGGATATTCCCCAACCCACTACGACCAGAACAGCCCGCCAACCCTGGCTCCGCATACCGCCGACTGAAGGTCCTGCTGAAGCGGGCCGGTCTCCCGAATATTCGCTTCCACGACTTGCGTCACACCTTTGCGACTCATGCCTTGGCATTGGGCGTAGATGTGAAAACCCTGTCTGGCATCCTGGGCCATACCAGGGCGGCATTCACGCTGGACACCTACACTCACACGACTGGCGATATGCAGAAGCGAGCCTCGGAAGTGGTAGGAGATTTCCTGACAGACATTTTCGGAGAGGAGTTGAGACCATGGGAAGAAAGCGCAAAAGCGGCGAGGGTACAGTCCGGCTGAGAAAGGACGGACGCTGGGAGGGACGAGTAGTTGTCGGCTACGATGACAAGGGCCTGCCCAAGACAAAAAATGTGCTGTCAAAGACCAAGGCAGACTGCGTGGCAAAACTGGAATCGCTGAAAGAGTACATAGCTCCCGCAACCGCCGCCAAGATCAGAGCGGATACGCCCTTCGGTGAGTGGGTAGAATTCTGGTACAAAAACTACAGTAAGCCAATGCTCCGCCCCAGTTCCCAGCGATCCTATGAGGATTTTATCCGGCTCTACATCCTCCCTAAGCTGGGCAGCATTCCCCTGAACAAGCTGACAACAAATGAGCTCCAGCAGTTTTTCAACTGGATGAGGAAGAACGGACGTACTCTGCATAGAGAGCCCAGGGGCGGTGGTCTCTCGGACAACATGGTGCGCAACTGCCACAGCCTATGTCGCAGGGCTTTAGAAAAAGCTGTGGCAGACCGATTTCTCGTAAAGAATCCAATTGAGGGATACAAGGCCCCGCCCATCAGACGGAAGGAGATGCAGCTGCTCACCAGGGAGGAGCTGCAAAGACTGCTCATCCAGGCCAAAGACGAAGGTTACTACGAGGTGTTCCTGCTGGAACTGACCACTGGCCTCCGAGTAGGAGAATTGATGGCGCTCCAGTGGGATGATCTAAATCTTAAAACTGGGGAGCTGCGGATTGAGCGGCAGGTTTATCGAACCAAAGAGGAACTGCTGATCCAGGAACCCAAGACCAAGGCATCTATCCGAACCGTGATTCTTCCCCCACCTGTGGCCGAGGCCCTGCGGGTATATAAGCAGACTGTATCCTCACGATGGATGTTCCCCTCTCCGAAAAAAGAGGACGCCCCGCTGGCTCCAGCCGCCGCCAGTCACAGGCTATCCAAAATCCTAACGCACGCCGGATGCAAAAAGATGACCTCCGGCATGTTTTCGCCACCAACGCTCTGGAGCATGGGATGGATGTGAAAACGCTGTCCACCATCATCGGTCACGTCTCCTCCGCCACCACGCTGAACGTCTATGCCCATGTCACAAGCGATATGCAAAGGCAAGCCGCCACAAAAATCGACCGGGGCATTGGTAGAGCGGAGACTCCCATAGAAAGCTCCGAGGCAACCACCAGCCACACCATGACGGACTTCAAGGCTCATCGGGGCAAGCGCCGTTACTGGGGCAGCGGATACTTGGGGCGGACCAAAGGTGGGCGCTGGAACGGAAGGTACACGGTGACCTGGCCCGATGGAACAAAACGCACCCGGGACATCTACGCTGACTCAGAGGAAGAATGCGAAAAGTTGCTGGCGGTAATGATAACCGAGATGAAAACGGAGGTAGCCGCCGAAAGGGAGCGGCTGAGGGCAGAGAGCAAGGCTGGTTGAGAACTGCGGCCCACCGGGACACTCCCGGTGGGCCAGTTTTTCTCTGTCTGTGGGCAAATATGTGGTCAGAGAGTGTTCAGCCGTACCCAACAAGCAGAAATTGTCACGAAAATGGCAGGACTGAATCAGATAATGCAGATTTTCATGGCCATAAATCAGCCCTTATCCTCAGAGCAGCGTGTGCGCTGGTACAAACAAAGAAAAGTTCCAAACCAGCAAATCCAAATTTTTTGATAACACCACATGCAACCACTGGATATTTTTGTGAACTGCTGGTATGGTGTGTTGCTGACAAAGGAGGCGATGTGCCATGGCGAAAAGACGTGCCAATGGAGAAGGTAGTATTCGCAAGCGAAAGGATGGCCGCTGGGAGGGACGCTACACAGCGGGCCGTGATCCGGTGACCGGGAAGGTGATCTACAAAAATGTCCTCGGCAAGACCCAGGCGGAGGTCAAGGCAAAACTCAAGGCTGCTATCGAAAAAAGTAATTCGCCGGTTGCAGTTACCGAACGCTATACCGTAGGCCAATGGCTGGATGCCTGGATGGAAAACTACGCCAAGCTCCAGGTCCGTCCCTCGTCCCACAAGACCTACCAGGGGTTTATTGAGAACCACATCAAGCCCACCCTCGGGGACATCCTGCTGGAAAAGCTGACGGCGATGGACCTCCAGCGGTTGTACAAGCATCTGCTGGAAAGCGGCAGGGTGGAGTGTACAGAATCCAGAAGTAAGCCCAAGGGCCTCAGCGTTAAGACGGTGCGGAACATCAACCAGATGATTTCCTCCGCCCTGAACTGTGCGGTAGGGCAAAAGCTGATTCCCAGTAATCCTACGAAAGGCTGTGTCCTCCCAAAGCTGGAACGGAAAGAGATGAAAATCCTGCCGCCGGAGAATCTGGGCACCTTCTTCGAGGAGGCGAGGCGAAGCGGCGTGTTTGAGCTGTACTACATTGACCTCGCAACGGGCCTCCGGCGAGGGGAACTGCTTGGGCTGAAATGGAGCGACATTGATCTGGCCAAGGGTATCATCCATGTCCGGCGGCAGATCCTCCGTCAAAACGGAAAAGTAGTAGAAGCACCTTTGAAAACAAAAAACTCCTACCGCAGCATAGCGATAGGAGCGGACGCCATCAAAGTCCTCAAGGGCATGGAGCAGAAAGAAGAGTACGTATTCCCCTCGCCATACGGAGGCCCAATGTCGCCGGACAGCGTCCTCCATATGCTCCAGAGGGTTCTGAAACGGGCGGGACTGGAACGGATACGCTTCCACGACCTCCGTCACACATTCTCGGTGCTGGCCCTGCAAAACGGGGTAGATGTCAAAACCCTCTCCGCCATGCTGGGGCACTACTCGGCTGGCTTCACCCTGGATACCTACGCCCACGTCACGACCTCCATGCAGAAGCAGGCGGCGAACGCGGTGGGGAGCTTCCTCTCCGGAGCTCTCCGGTAATTTCCGCTCCGCGCTCTGGTATGGGTCACGGCTTGGGTCAGACGGGCACCACAAAATTGAACTGCCAGAAAAAGTGCACAGAACAAGAACAAAACCACGGAAATTCAACGAATTTCCGTGGTTTTGGTACGCCCTGAGGGATTCGAACCCCCGGCCTTCTGGTCCGTAGCTTGTCTAAGTGTTCACGGCAAACGCTTTTCGCTCCATTTGATGCTGTTCGCTCAGGATATTAGCCGCCTTTCGTGCTACCCATTCCATTAATTCCGCAGAGAGATTTCCTGTTCTGGGTCAGGTTATGGGTCGATTGCTACTATTAGACTACGCAGTTGATCCAGTAACCCCCAAAGGTCATTCAGAAGGAATACTGTCACTCAGAAGTACGAATCGGATTATCTTCTGTCTCGTCCAGCATATCGCTGCCAGCCTGCTCCACGGCGTTCTTCTCCATCCGGTTCATAAAGATTGGAGAGAGAATCCCAAAGACGCACAGAGCGATCAGCACCCAGCAGACGGGGGTGGAGAAGAGGATAGCGGGATTGCCGCCGGAGAGGGCCAGGGAGCGGCGCAGGCCCTTTTCCCCGATGGGACCCAGGATCAGCGCCAGCACAATGGCGGCGGTGTTCAGGTCGAACTTGCGGCAGAGATAGCCCAGCACGCCGAAGATCATCATGATCACCACGTCCACGAAGTTCTTGTGGATGGCATAGGAGCCCACCACGCAGAGGACGGAGACAGCGGGGATCAGGATGGCGTCGGAGAGGCGGGAGATCTGGGCAAAACCCCGGCAGCCCAGAAGGCCGATCCCCAGCATGAAGAACTGAATCAGCACAAAGCCGGCGAAGAACGTGTAGGTCATTTTCGCCGTCTCGCCCACGAAGAGATCGGGACCGGGGGTTAGGCCCTGAATGATCAGGCCGCCCATGAGCACGGCAGTGACGCTCTCGCCAGGGATGCCCAGAGTGAGCATGGGGATCAGGGAGCCGCCGGTGACGGCGTTGTTGGCCGCCTCGGAGCCGGCCACGCCCTCGATACTGCCGTGGCCGAACTTGTTCTTCTCCTTGGAGAACTGGCGGGCGGTGTTGTAGCCCAGGAAGCAGGCAATGGAGGCGCCGGCGCCGGGAAGAATGCCGATCAGGTTGCCGATGATCCAGGACCGGCCCACGGTGGGGGCGATCTGCTTCATCTCCTGCTTGGTCAGCATCATCTTGTCGTTGAACTTGGCCGCCTTGGCCCGCTGTTTGATCTTCTGCTCCGCCAGGATCAGAGCCTGGCTCATGGAGAACAGGCCGATGAGGGCGCAGGTGGTGTTGATGCCCTCATACAGGGAGGACTGGCCGAACATAAACCGCTTCACGCCCTCCATGGGGTCCATGCCGATGGTAGAGAGCAGCAGGCCCAGGGCGCCGGAGATCAGGCCCTTGACCATGGATTTGGAGCTGACGCCGGCGATGATGGTCAGGCCGAAGATGGACAGCCAGAAGTACTCCGGGGAGCCGAATTTCATAGCCAGTTGGGCCAGCAGAGGGGCAAAGAAGTACAGGGAGATGCAGGAGAGCAGTCCTCCGAAGAAGGAGGAGAGGCAGGCAGTTCCCAGGGCCTTGCCAGCCTTGCCCTGGAGGGTCATCTGATAGCCCTCGATGGCGGTGGCGGCGGAGGCAGGGGTGCCGGGGGTATGGATCAGAATGGCGGAAATAGAACCGCCGAAAATGGCGCCACAGTAAATTGCACCCAGCATGATCAGCCCCGTGGAGGCGTCCATGGTGAAGGTCATGGGGAGCAGCAGGGCCACGCCCATGGCGGCGGACAGGCCCGGCAGGCATCCGATGACGATGCCGATGGTGGTGCCGGCGGCCATAGCGAGAAGATTGACGGGGATCAGGGCGTTGATAAAGCCCTGGCCCATTAAAGCTAATGTCTCTAACATAGTCGTCCTTCCCCCTTTACTTAAACAGCAGACCCACAGGCAGCTTGACCTTGAGGAACAGGGTAAATGCGCAGTAGACCAGGGCCAGGATCACGGCGGTGGACAGCAGGATCTGCCACTTGGGGACCTTCAAAAACAGCAGGCAGACCACCATGAATGCCATCGTGGCGATGTAGAATCCGGCAAAGTACATGATCACCAGATACAGCACCACCATGCCCAGAATGGGAAAGAACTGCTTGGGGAGGAAGCCCTCAAAGTCCTCCAGGCCGGTGGTAACGCCGCTCTTCTTCGCTCCGCAGACCATCTGCGCCACATACAGTGCGGTCAGGGCCGCCAGCAGGATGATGATGAACAGGGGATAGGTCTGGGCAGCCTTGGGGAGCTGCAGCGTCATCACCAGAAACAAAGCGCACACCGCGTAGATGAACGCGACAACGCCAATATCGGTTTTCTTCATCTCTCAAACCTCACATTTCAATTGTGAAAAAGGACGCGGGGCTTCACGGCGTGAAGCCCCGCGCGGCTCTATGGAATTACTCGGCCCAGATGGAGGAGACGGTGTCGGTGCAGAAGGTGTGCTGCGCGTCCAGCAGGGCGGCGGTAGCGGCGGGGTCCATGTACTCCGTGGTGACGCTGGCCTTGACGGCGGCGTCCAGATAGGCGGAGTCCTCCATGGTCTGCTTGAAGGCGTCGGCGTAGAAGTCGATGATCTCCTGGGGGGTGTCCTTGGGAGCCACGATGGCACGGGCGGAGCCGTACCACTGGTCATAGTAGCCCGCCTCGCCCAGAGTGGGGACATCGGGGTACTCGGCCAGACGTTTGGTGTCAAAGACACCAAGGACCTTTACCTCAGAGGTGAAGGCCGAGAAGTCGGCCAGCTTGGCGGAGGAAAAGTCCACCTCGCCCTGGCGCAGGGCCAGCAGCTGGTCGGCGGTGCCGCCGTAGGGAATGGCGGTGTACTCGAAGCCGGCGGTGGTGGAGAGCAACTGGACGGCGATGTGGTTGGAGGCCTTGTTGCCGTTGGTAGAGGCCTTCAGCTCGCCGGGATGGTCCTTGGCGTAGGTGACCAGGTCCTCCAAGGTGTCAAAGGGGCTGTTGGCGGCCACCAGAATGACGGAGGTCTCGGTGACATGGTTGCAGATGGGAACGAAATCCTCCATGGTGTAGTCGCCCAGGCCCTCCACAATGTTGGAGCACAGGGTGGGCAGGTTCACGAAGCCCAGGGTGTAGCCATCGGGCTTGGCCTGGGAGAGAGCCGTCCAGCCGATAGAGCCGGAGCCGCCCTCCTGGTTGTCGATGACAATGGTCTGGCCGATGTACTTGTCGGCATAGGCGCTGAGGACGCGGGCGGTGTTGTCGGTGCCGGACCCGGCCTTGTAGGCAACGATGATGTTCACGGGCTCGCTGGGAGTCCAGCCGGTGGCGGCGGGCTCGGCGGGGGTGTTGGTATCGCCGGTGCCGGTGTCAGAGGGAGGGGGTGTGGTGCCGGCGTTGTCGCCGGAGCCGCCTCCGCAGGCGCACAGGCTCAGCAGCATCAAAGCCGCCAAAATCAGAGCAAGGACTTTCTTCTTCATTTTCAACTCGACCTTTCTTTTATCTTCTCGGTGAAACACCTGGAGAAAGAATAACACTTCGGCCTGGTAAAATCAATTGTCGATTCATAGAAATTTAATATCTTTTTTACGGCAATACAACAAATTTTTATTTGATAAAGAAAGGTGTTCGGCAGTAAAAAAAATACTTTTAATTTAGACACAATGGAGTTTTCTTCCTTTGGAGAGCGTGCGTTTTGTTATTTTTCTATTTTATGAAAATGCAAAGTAAGTCAAGTGATTTTTTCAAAGCGTGGCAGGATGCTGTAAAAGGGTATTTCTTATTCATAGGTGGGACAAGTATAGCAGCCGGATATACGCCGACTGCATTCGCCGAGGCAAAGTCCGCTCCCCCGCCCGAAAAGGGAGCGGAGGATGGAATTCAGAGAAGAGAACAACCATCCATGTTCGAATCTGTGAGCCGCTGTGTGGGTTATATTGGGGGGAGGATCCCGGGGGGCTGTTCAGGAGTGGAGCACCGTGCCAGGGCTTTGCGGGGTGATGTTGGCAAACAGCCAAAATGCTGTTGAACGATTTGCGAATTGTACCAGTGTCATCAACGAGTGGGAACGGATTTTTTGAATCTGCAAACCCGACAAAATTCTGCGCGAAGCAGAAGAAGAGAAAATAATGCCGAACCCGGAGGTGAACCCACCGGTCGAAATAATAGCAGGATAAAGGTGTGGCGTCTTGTGCCGCCACACCGGATTACATCGTCCCGCAGTGCGGGCCGGGAAGACGGAAAACGAGAGCTTTTGACGGAATACAGTCATTCTTTCAAGGCTTTTGTGCAATTAGTCATGTGACCTCAAATATGGGGTGCTGGTGCCTGGTTTGACCTCTTGCTTCCCTCAGTGCTTACAGCGACAACGAATTCAGCGGTGTCAACTGTGGCTTGGCAGAGAAATTCCCGGCTTTTCTGTAAACGGGGAGAGCGGCGGTATCAAAATAGCACAGAGAAAAAGAAAGCTCGCCAACGGTGCCTGCGTCCCCTGCGTTTCGGCCTATGAACCGCTGTGTGCGGTTTCGCGGAGGATAGCTCTCGGGTACCCCTCCCAGCAGACAAACCGCCGTGTTGGGACTTTGCGGGCGGTTGTCAGCAAGGGTGGAAAGTCTGGGAGATTCATCCATGGATTGCACCACTGTCTACAAGGAGAAAGAGGCGCGGTCACTCTACCCAACCAGAACCAGTTTTCGAGAGTTCATACAGCGCAAAAATTGCGCCGCCTAAACAAAGAATAAGCCATTTTTCTCTCTGTCCTTTTTCCACGTCCAGCGAAAAGTAGGGTGTGAATTTTCTGATAACACTCTTTAAAACCCCTGGCTATTCAGCGAGGCTACTGGTAATGTGTGTCGCTGAATAGGAGGCGATGCACAATGGCAAAACGAAGGGCAAACGGAGAAGGCAGTATCCGTAAACGGAAGGATGGCCGCTGGGAGGGGCGGTACACCGCGGGGCACGACCCGGTAACCGGGAAGGCGATCTACAAAAATGTCTTGGGAAAGACCCAGGCGGAAGTCAAGGCAAAACTCAAGTCGGCAATTGAGAAGAGCGGCGTCCAGTCCCTGCGGACAGAGCGCTACACTGTAGGCCAGTGGCTGGACACTTGGATGGAAAACTACGCCAAGCTCCAAGTCCGAGCCTCGTCCTATAAGACCTACCAGGGCTTCATCGAAAACCACATCAAGCCTGCCCTTGGTGGCATTCTGCTGGACAAGCTGACGGCAATGGACCTCCAGAAATTGTACAAACACCTGCTGGAGAACGGCAGGGTGGAATGCCCAGAAGCCAGGAACAAACCGAAGGGCCTCAGCATCAAAACGGTGCGGAACATCAACCAGATGATCTCCTCCGCCCTGAACTGCGCCGTAGAACAGCGGCTGATTCCCAGCAATCCAACCAAGGGCTGTGTCCTGCCGAAACTGGAGCGGAAGGAAATGAAAATCCTGCCGCCGGAGAGTCTGGGCACCTTCTTCGAAGAGGCACGGCGCAGCGGCGTGTTCGAGCTGTACTACATCGACCTTGCGACGGGACTCCGCCGGGGAGAACTGCTGGGACTGAAGTGGAGCGATATTGATCTGGCCAAGGGTATCATCCATGTCCGGCGGCAGGTCCTCCGACAGAATGGGAAGATCATAGAAGCTCCGCTGAAAACGAAAAACTCTTACCGCAACATTGCGATAGGAACAGATGCAATTGAAGCCCTCAGGGGCATAGAGC
>ERZ808028.1956-NODE-1956-length-10931-cov-7.302193_pt1 | contig 10931 bp, 8 predicted proteins | sample MGYA00380184_ERZ808028 | MGnify/ENA primary metagenome ERZ808028 (study PRJEB31490, sample SAMN06133397) | mouse gut metagenome | isolation source: J8_1 | host: mice | place: China: Chengdu | collected 2015-05 ...
AATCCTCGATAGCTCAATGGTAGAGCACACGGCTGTTAACCGTGGGGTTGTTGGTTCGAGCCCAACTCGGGGAGTTAAAAAAGTTCCGTAAGCATTAGTGTTTGCGGAACTTTTTTATACAAAAGTTATTCTGTTGCTTTACATCTTGTTTTGGAGATAGTTTTTTGTTATAATCTATATATATTTTGGTATGGAAAGCTTGATAAATGGAATTTCCTGTGCTATTGGTTAAGTAGGCACCGTACTTTCTACTCAATTTTATATGGCGGCACAGGGTTTCTATGCTCACAGTAATCTGTGGGAATAGAGGCTTTTTTGTTTTACAAACCACAGTTGGAAAATGCCATTTGGATTTCAAAGTGGCAGGGACGTTACAATAGAGGAGGGGGAGAAGTATTACGAAAGATATTGCTTGAAGGAATAAAAAATAACTATTGAGCGTTATGAGAAAGGAGGGTCGTAGAAAGAGAATTATCAGACGATTATTGAAAAAAGATAAAAAATTTTGATGGAACAAAAAGGAGAAATGTCAAATGTTAAAAAATGTGAAGATTCGGGGCAGGTTGTTGATATCCTATATGCTCATTACGGTCCTGTTGGTGATTGTCGGTATAGTTTCGATTTTCATGCTTCGAGAGGAGAGCAGCAGATTGCAGGAATTCTATGATCAACAGTTTCAAACGGTAGAAAATGCATTGGATATGCGGCGTACAGTTTTTTCTGTTCGGGGCAATATCCTATCTTGTATTGTAGAATATAGCGACGATACCGTTGACTCTGCTAAAAGCGATTTTCAGAGTCTCTACACCCTGCTGGATGAACTTAAAGGGACATATCAGGGAGATATGTCTCAGCTCACCCAGATAGAGCAGAATTTGAACAGTGCAGAGCCCGGCTTGTCCCAGGTGACAGATTTAGCAGAACAGCAGCTGGATGATGAAGCGCTGGCACTTTATAAGAGTAATTACAAGCCGTACATGGACGAGACGCGGGATATTTTGGTCAGTGTAGGCGAGATTGCTCAGAAGAACGCTTTGAATAAAGTAGAAGATGGCGCCAGACTGGCTAGAATTTCCAATATCATTGTGATTGTGATAATTTGTCTTGCGGTGGCGGTCAGTGTGATATTGGCCTTGGCTATGAGTAATAGTATTCGTAAACCGGTGGAAGAAATTCGCCAGGTGGCCGCAAATATGGCCAAGGGTCAGATGGATATGGATATTACCTATCAATCCGCTGATGAGCTTGGCGAAATGGCGGAACATATGCGGGAATTAACTGGAATTGTGAAAGATATTGTCGGAGATGTTGATTATTGCATGAATGAGCTGGCGCAGGGCAATTTTACGGTGGTCAGTAAACAGCGGGAAGCATATGTTGGAGATTACGCAGGTATTCTGAAAGCTATGCGCATTCTGAAAGTGTCTATGAGCGACACGCTGAGTCAGATCGAGATTGCTGCAGATCAGGTTAATGCGGGCGGAGACCAGGTATCAAGCGGTTCGCAGGCGTTGGCCCAGGGCGCTACGGAGCAGGCTTCCTCCGTGCAGGAACTGGCCGCTACTATTCAGGATGTGAGCGGGCAGGTGGAGTCCACCGCTTCTCATGCCAGAACTGCCAAATCTGAGAATGATCATACCCACCGGCAGATTGGCGTTTGTTCCGGAGACATGGATGCTCTGATGGATGCCATGGGTAAGATTGAGTCCCATTCTAATGAGATCAGCAAGGTCATCAATACCATTGAAGATATTGCGTTCCAGACTAACATTTTGGCTCTGAATGCCGCTGTTGAGGCTGCGCGCGCCGGTGCTGCAGGTAAGGGATTTGCTGTGGTTGCGGACGAGGTCCGTAACTTGGCCAGCAAGTCTGCCAAGGCGGCCAAGAGTACTGCTGTGCTGATTGAAGACACCGTTTCAGCGGTTAAGGAGGGGCTTGACCTGTCCCAAGAGACGAGTCAGGCGTTGCAGACCGTGGTGGAAAGCTCCCAGAAGGTGTTGGAGGCTGTCAACCTGATCTCCAGCGCCACCGAAGATGAGGCTAATTCTCTTTCTCAAATTTCCGCGGCTGTGGATCAGATTTCCAGTGTAGTGCAGACGAACTCTGCTACCGCTGAAGAGTCTGCCGCTGCAAGTGAGGAGCTCTCAGGACAGGCTAATGTGCTCAAGGGGCTGATCAGTCGGTTTCGTCTGGATAACAGCGGCCTTGCAGGCGCACCCACGTATAGAGAGTCTGGTGTGAAACACAACAGTAATAGTACATCTTCATCTAGTGCAGATAAGGATACTTTTGGAGAGTACACAGACGACGCAAAATATTAATGCAAGATGTTGATCAGCTCTGAATTTTCAGAAGATGAAAATATATTTGAGTATAATGGATTGATTTTTGCTTGGGATGTAGAACCAGGGGAAGAGTATATAGAAGGGGCAGTCAGGAAATAGACAGCCCCTTTTGTCTTTGAACTTAAGTCCAGTTTAGATTTTCTATCGTTCTTTAGAATTTTTCATACTGTCGTTCTGGCCCGCCACAGACCGGACAGCGTTCAGGGATAGAGTCGCCTGCCATTACATATCCGCAGATTGGGCAGACATAGACGGTCGTTCCTTCATATGTCTTTACATTGGCGGCCTCCTTTAGAATGGCGGCATGGATTTTCTCGGCTGCCCCAGCGCCCTCATAAGCCTGCTGAGCCAGAGGATACTGGTGTTCATTTGCATATTTGGCAAGGGCCTTATACAAATACTCGTATTCAAATTCCTCTCCCGCCACATAGGTTTCTACTTCATGAAAATGAACGACATGATGCTATACGTCACAGGCACGGATATCCTTTGATACAAGTGTAAGTTCATCTTCTTCAAACGAGCGAAATGCATTGTCTAGTACAATATCTGCAAAATGCTCCATCAGCAGAGTATAATTCTTTTCCCCCGTTAAGTTAGTTTTATATAATTTTTAGTATGTTGCGGTATTTGGTCGGCGCCATATGGTAGTTTTTCTGAAAATACCTGCTGAAATATAATGGATTCTCGAATCCGCACACAGTTGAAATCTTGCTTATATTATAGTTGGTAGAGCTGAGCAGCTCTTTTGCATGGTTCAGCCGGACTTCATTAATATATTTTTTCGGAGTGCAACCGGTATATTTTGAAAATTCTTTTATAAACCAGCCGGTGCTTGTTCCATATGTCCTTGCCAGTTGTTCTGTTGTTAAATCCTGATTGTATTTCAGATGGATGGTTTCCAGGATTTCTTCCATTTCCTCATTATAGCCATTCCTGTTTCTGTGCTTCTGCTTCTGCGCCTCCCGTGCAAGCATCCAGATCAGCTCTTGTCCTTTCAGATTGGTAATCTGAAGATAGCCCGCCTGTTTCATGCTAAGCTCGCGTATGATTCCTTCAAACAAAGCTGGAATGTAGGATGCCATTCCGGTATTTATTACCTGCTGGTCTAACCCTGCTTCCTCTAATAGATTGGGGATATCATTTCCGGAAAAATGCAGCCAGTAAAATTGTGCATTTTCTAAATAACGAAAAGAATACTGCTGTATTTCAAAAGGCTGGTAAACTATAGTACAGCCTTCGTTTAATATAACCTCCTGGTTATTTAAGAAAAAATGACCCTTTCCCTGATGGATATAGATAATCTGGAAGTCTTTTCTGCCGTACAGTCGGTTTATACTCATGTTTTTATTGCCGTTAAAAGAAACCCTGCCGCAGCTATGAACCAGAAAAGGAAGGTTTACATTATAATTATCAAGATCTTCATCATAGAGATATGCTGAAAATTGTAGCATATGGAAGACTCCTTTCAATCTATGGGGACAATATTTTTGCCGCGCATTACGGGTTCAATTTTGTCTATATATCAGATTATAAATGATATTCCCATTACGTCAATGATTTTCTATAATTTGGTTAATATTTGATTAATAGAATTGAGAGGAAATAATTATGAGTACAATGAAGAAATCATATTGGATTGGATTTTCTGTGCTTGAAGTTTCATACTGGAGTTTTCATGCTTCATTTATTGGCTTTTTAATGTCATATCTTTTGACAAAGGGAATTACCAATACGGTTGTAAGTATATTTCTGGCCTCCTATCTCCTGGCGGCGTTTCTGGGTTCATTTATCTGGGGGATGGTGTGTGACCGTTTTCATACGAACCGGAAGGTTTCAATCCTATGCTTTTTGGCGGCAGGGGTGTTGATGTATTTGATTTACTTTTCTTACGACAGTATTCTCGTACTTGCCGTTTTGTATCCATTGCTGGGGTTCGTGTCTCTGCCCCATGCGACAAATATAGATTCATGGCTTTTGCTGACCTGCGAAAATAATCTTTCGATTTATGGGAAAATCCGCTGCCTGCCGTCTCTTATGTTTGCGATTACGTCTGTGATACTTGGACAGCTTGTCTCAGCTTTTGGCTATCATTTTATGCTGATATTCGGTACATTTTTCCTGCTGACGGGCATTGCAGCAGCGGTTATGCTTCCGGACAGTAAGGATGCGGCGCAGGAGAAACCGGCTGGCGGTTTTAGCGTCCGTTCCCTGAAACAAATGTTTTCCACATGCTCCAACGATGGGCCAGGATATAGTTATCTGATTATCATACTGTTGTTGGTTGGGCTGGCGGTTGCGCCGATAAATAATCTGAAGACAGCGGTTCTTCAAAGTGTTGGAGGTACTGTCGCGGACATTGGAATAGATGCGTTCATCTGTGCCATTACACAGGTGCCGTTTATTGCTTTGGCAGATAAGCTGGAGAAATATTCCCTCCGTCTACGGTATATATTGATTGCATTGCTGCCCTTTCTGACAATGGCGCTGGCATTTGGCGCTGTATCGCCGGTCATGATTTTCGCCGGTTCATGTCTCCTCAATATGGGCGTGGGGATTATGCTGCCTACAATGCGAAGTGTAACAGAAAGAAATGTTGCGCCTGCGTATCGTAACCTGGGGCACAATATTGCAGACGCGGTATATAACAGTGTGGCGGGAATTGTCAGTCTGTTGTACTCTGGCTTCGTGATTGACCGGTTTGGAGTAAAGAGTATGCTGTTTCTCTGTATCCTGATTGTTTCCATACCGGTTATCATAACCTTGTATGATGCAGTCCGACATTGGGCATCGGCGCTGCGTCTGCATGGAAATATACTGCATAAAGAATCATAGTGTCGATGTGATCTGTGAAAGGAGTAGAAGAATGATGAAACAAATAATTTATGGCGTAGACTTAGGATGGGCGACCCAGTTGGAGACAATGGGATATCGCTGGCTGAATGAAGCAGATGAGGAGACGGATTTATTAGAAGCGTTAAAGGAATTGGGGGTAAACGCGGTTCGACTTCGTGTTTTCGTCAATCCGCCAGAGGAGGCTTTCTGGCAGAAAACAGAGGATGAACTTTGTATGCTTGGGTTCTGTGATGGAAAAAATGTGCTTAAGATGGCAAAGCGCGTGAAGGAGAAGGGAATGAAGCTGATGGTAGGCTTCCATTACAGCGATCATTTTGCCGATCCAGAGCACCAGGATATCCCACAGAAGTGGAGGAATGATACAGATAATCAGTTAGAGAAACGAATCGCAGACCACACGAGGGAGGTTATGAGGCTGTTTGCGGACAATGATGTTTGTCCGGAATGGGTGCAGGTGGGTAATGAGATTAACAATGGGCTGATGTGGCCCAGAGGGAGCCTAAAGGATGAGCCGAAGCAGTTGGTTCGCTTCCTGAATGTGGGTTATGATGCGGTGAAGGAGGTGTGTCCAAAGTGTCAGGTAATTACCCATCTGGCAGAGGTATGCAACAATGATTTTTGCGGCGCTTTTCTGGATAATTTCTTTGCTGAAAATGGAAAGACGGATATATTAGGCTTCTCCTATTATCCCTACTGGCAGCAGTTTAAGAGTGATAAGGATATGCTTTCTGAGAAATTAAAGGGCTATTCCAGGGCCTTCCATAAGCCTGTCATGATTGCAGAGGTGGGTGGATTGGAATATGACGACGAGGGCAGTTATAAGATTGTGAGCGACTGTGTAGCCGCTATGATGGAGCAGGACGGGCAGGAGGAATGTGGAGTTTTCTACTGGGAGCCGGAGGCGGCTTCGGAGATACTGCCGGACCATTATCCCCTGGGGGCGGCTAAGCTGGTGGGGGAAAAGACGCTAAAGTTTAATAAGGCCCTTCGGGCGTATCGGGACTGTGAGGCTGCGAGATGAGCCTGTATGTCCCCTTACCCAGTTTTTTGACTAATGCTGCGTTTTCACACTGATTCAGAATCCTTTGAAGCTGCCTTGCGCTGCAATGAAGATGAAAAGCAGCCTGTTCAATCCCTTTTAAAGTTTCGTTGCTGCATTTATATTTCATATAGGACAGAACCCGTTCCGTGAGGGAGGCAGGGGCAGCTTCCATGGTGGTTATAACTCCCATTTTAGTTGAGAGGCTGTTACAGATAAGCACCAGAAACTTGTTATTGGAGAGCAGTACTTCCCTGTGCTTTTCAATAGAAAATGAAATGCAGGTCAGGTTTTCGGCTGCTTCGGCATAAATGTTGTTGCTTTTGGGATAAAAGATATCCATATCTCCGAGAAAGTAGTCGGCAGCACCATTTGACAAGGAATAACGCGTACCATCATCACGAATACAATAGATGTTTATAGAACCCTGCTCCACAATTTGGAATAAAATCTCATTTTGAAAAGGCGAACTCACTAATTCGCCTTTTTGATATTTTATGAGATAAAAATCTACATCTAACGAGTCGAGCACAGTATGATATTTACTGCTCGCAATACAGTCTGCAATTTCCTTTTTATCATATATTCTTTCCATAAAATTTTCCTCAACAGGTCATATGTCTCGTTTTTTGAATTAATTGTACTTTATAATGAGTAAAAGTTCAAGGGAGGGAAAGAATATATGACGTCTGTTTTTGAAGAAAAGAATATATCCAAAGCAATTATGAGGGTTGGATTACCCGCTATGTTGGGACAGCTTACAACGCTTATTTATAATATTGCCGACACATTTTTTGTTTCTTTGACCAAGGAGCCCGCCATGATTGCCGCAGTAACATTGTGCGCGCCAATACTGCTTATTATCATGTCCATCGCCTGCATTTTTGGAATGGGAGGAAGTAGTGTAATTGCCAGGCTGTTGGGAGAAGAAAAGAAAAAAGAAGCTGGCACAACAATGAATTTTTGTGTATATGCTATGGCAATTTCAGGCGTTATAACGCTTGTTTTGGGGCTGGTATTTTTGCAGCCGTTGGCAAAACTATCCGGAGCAGATGCAGAGAATATTGCCTATACCTGTGACTATCTGAAATGGATTTTTATAGGCGCCCCTTTTATTATGCTGGCAAATGGATTTGTTCATTTGTTTCGTTCAGTTGGTTTAATTAAAGAAGGTACGGTTGGTTTGGTGCTTGGAAATGTAATCAACATGGTACTGGATTATCTTTTTATAGCGATTCTGGGATGGGGAACGTCAGGAGCCGCACTTGCAACATCTTTAGGATTTGTATGCGCATCCATATATTATATTGTCTGCATGATTCGTGAAGAACGCAAGGGAAATCAACTAGTGCCATTAACGCCTAAACATTTTTCACCAAGTACAACAGGGGTTCGCAATGTCGTAAGCATTGGAATACCAGGCGCTCTCATCACGGTGCTTATGAGTGTTTCCAATATCGTGCTTAACAACTATATCAGTATTTATGGGTCTGACGCGGTAGCTTCTTATGGGATTGCATATAAACTTGATATGATTCCAATTTTGCTGTCAGTGGGATTATCTCAAGGTGTTGCGCCTTTGGTGGGCTATTGCTATGGAGGAAATGAGAAAAAGCGGATGGCTGATATCGTGAAATATGCAGTATTATATGGAGTTATCATGGGCGCGGTATTTACTGTTGTCTTTATTCTTTTTGGGAAGCCGCTTGCAGCGATATTCCTGCAAGATGGCGTTTTAATCGAACAAACAGGATACTTTTTGCGAATCCTTTGTCTCTCGGCTCCTATGCTTGGTGTGATTAATATGATGACGAGCTATTTTCAGGCATTAGGAAAAGCAATAAAATCACTTACCATTACAGTTCTAAGAAATGCAGCCCTCTTTATTCCAGGCGTGATTATTTTGAATTATTTTTGGAAGCTGAATGGCGTGATTGCGGCACAGCCTGTTGTTGAAACGATTTTAGCGATAATCTGTATACTTATGTACATGAAAGATATAAAATCAAGTTCAATAATTAACTCGTAATAATAAATTTTTATATGTCAAAATTCATTGTAAATAGGTTATTTTTATGTTATACTCTTTAACAGTTATAAAATATATGCGGAATTTGCAAAGGTACACTTTTTGCAAACGATGAGGCTGCTGAGATTGCGCATATGTGGTCGAAAAGAGAGTTGTTATGAGAGGTTCGAGAATATTTCCGATATTTCACGCTAAGAGGATGAATTTTGACAGGTATGAATATGGGCAATGGGCAGAAGTGAGTATTTATGTTCACTTTTCCAAGGCGACTGTAAAATAGTGTGGTTCTTACCATACTATTTTGTTTTTTACAGAAGGTTCTGGTTGGGGTTTCAAAAAGTATAACGTAAAGGTGGAGAAAAGCAAAGGAAACACATGAGAGAATGAGCCTGGTATTTTTAGGCTTTGTGAAGGAGGAAAAGATATGTTAAAAAAATTGAAGCTGGCTCAAAAACTGGCCTTGGTGATTGGTTCGATTCTGGCTGTCAGCCTGGTAATCCTTGTAGGGATTACGGTCTTTATGTCCGAGTCGGCAATTACAGAGGCTACTTACGGTGAACTGGAGGCAATCTGTAGCTCAAATGCCAAGGATATTCAGACGATATTTGATGAATCGGAGACTGCTTCAAAGGATATGCAGGCATTTCTGGAGAAGTCTTATCAGAAGGCCGAGGCTGACCCGTCGCTGAATATAGTGCCTACGGATCCGGAGGCAGTAGCTCTTTGTCAGAGCAGTATCTATGGAAGAGTGATGACGCCGATTAACTACGATATTGAAGTGTACCTGAGTGAGACGGCGCGGAATGCAGCGGTCAATAACGAAGATCTTGAGGGCGTGGGCGTAATGTTTGAGGCGTATAAGTTTCAGGAGGATATGAAGGATTATGCGTTCTACATAGGGGCGGATCATGCAACAGGAAAGGTGGAGCCTTTCGGTGCGTATGAGGTCTATTCTCAGGAGAATTATTATAAGCAGGCGGCTGAGAAGATGGACAGCGTGGTTACAGACCCTTATGATTATAACGGAGTTTCTATGGTTTCCTATGCAAGTCCGGTAATCCATAACAGTGAGCTCAAGGGGATCGTGGTGGCGGATATTAATGTCACCAATTTTGATAAGGTTGAGACTACCAATGAGGATTATCCCAGCATGTACTGTACGATTTACAATGCCAGTGAGATGATTATCTATGACAGTGAGGCCAAAGAAGATATCGGGAAGTCTCTTTCAGACTTTACTCCGAATGCCAAAGAGCTGAAGGCAATTCAGGAAAAGATGGGTGGAGATACGGAATTCCAGATTGAAACGACACGGGAGGACGGTAGTAAGGTTACGAGGTTCTTTACGCCAATCAATGCAGCAGGGGAGACTTGGTGGGCGTTGACAGCCGTTCGGACAAGAGATATTGACGCTTTGATCAAGAATACGATTTATTGGATGGTTGCCCTTTCTGTGGTGGTTTTGATTGTTATTATCGCTACGATTATTTTGGTTTTGAGAAGAGTGTTAAGACCTGTTCAGGGTATTGTTAAGGCGGCCAACAGTATTGCAGAGGGTAATCTGGATGTGACTCTTGAGGCGGCAAATGAGGATGAGATTGGAATGTTGTCGAATACATTTGCCCGAATGGTAGACACATTGAACCGGATTGTTACGGATTTGAAGTACGTCCTGGAGGAGATGGCAGAAGGTAATTTTACGGTCAGGACAAAGGCAGAGGAGAGCTATATCGGTGCATTTGAAGGGGTTCTGCTCTCTGTGCGTAAGATGAACCGAAGACTTAGCAGCGCGTTGGGGCAGATTGATGTTTCGGCGGACCAGGTGTCTATGGGCAGTGACCAGATGGCGTCAGGCGCCCAGGCTCTTTCTCAGGGCTCTGTAGAACAGGCGGCTTCGGTTGAAGAACTTACGGCAACGATTTCAGGAATTGCTGAGCATGTCCAGGGGACAGCCCAAAATGCGGCGGACGCCAGGAATATTTCAGCTCAATCCGGAGAGGAGACAGCAGTATGTAATCAGCAGATGCAGGAAATGGTTGCTGCCATGGATGAGATTGGAAAGCGGTCGGCGGAGATTGGAAAGATTATCAAGACTATTGAGGATATTGCTTTCCAGACGAATATTTTGGCGCTGAATGCGGCTGTGGAGGCTGCCAGGGCGGGCGAAGCCGGAAAGGGCTTTGCGGTTGTGGCTGACGAAGTGCGGAATCTTGCAGGGAAGTCTGCCAGCGCTTCTAAGAGCACGTCTGAATTGATTCAGGGAGCTGTCAGCGCTGTGGATAAAGGTATGGAGATTGCCAATGAAACGGCTCAGTCGTTGGAGAAGGTGGTAGAGAGCAGTCGTGCGATTTCGGGTCTGGTGGACAAGATTGCGGAGGCAGCGGTAGAGCAGTCTATGTCTCTTGAGCAGGCTACGAATGGTATGAATCAGATTTCCAGTGTTGTTCAGACGAATTCGGCAACGGCAGAAGAAAGTGCGGCGACAAGTGAAGAATTGTCCAGTCAGTCTCAGATGCTCAGGAATCTGGTGAGACAGTTTAAACTGAGAAAGTAATAGATGGATGAAGCCGGTATATAGGTTCGTTTGATATGCTCCCCTTATGGTAGACAGATGAAATAATAAAACTGTCACTATAAGGAGGAGCATATTTTATGGGACAAC
>ERZ808028.1957-NODE-1957-length-10930-cov-3.953653_pt1 | contig 10930 bp, 8 predicted proteins | sample MGYA00380184_ERZ808028 | MGnify/ENA primary metagenome ERZ808028 (study PRJEB31490, sample SAMN06133397) | mouse gut metagenome | isolation source: J8_1 | host: mice | place: China: Chengdu | collected 2015-05 ...
ATACAGCGCTTTCATAATCTCATACATATCAAAGCTTCCGTCCGACGACAAATGTGCCGCTTCCTCAAAATCACCCGGATAATTGTGCTGCAAATTGCGCACATGCGCAAAGTGTACGCGTCCCTCAAGCGCTCTGATCATACCCGGCAGATCGTTATCCGGATTGGTTCCGTAAGAGCCCGAGCAGAACGTAACGCCGTTATGCGGATTGTCCACCATCTTCATCATTCGCTGGATATTCGGCAGGTTCGTGATAATACGCGGCAGTCCGAACACACTCCACGCAGGATCGTCAGGGTGAATTGCCATGTTAATATCATACTTATCGCAAACAGGCATAATTGCCTCTAAGAAATACTGCAAATTCGCAAACAGCTTTTCCTCGTCCACGTCTTTATATAACCCAAACAGTTCCTTAATCCGCTCCATGCGCTCCGGCTCCCAGCCCGGCATCACAAAACCGTTCGTATCGCCCGAAATCGATTCAAACATTTTCTCGGGATTTAAGTTATCAACCGTCTCCTGATTGTATGCCAAAACCGTCGAACCGTCGGGACGCTTTCTTGCAAGCTCTGTTCTCGTCCAGTCAAACACAGGCATAAAATTATAGCATACCATATGAATATCTTCCTGCCCCAGCTTCTCCAAAGTCTTGATATAATTTTCAATATACTTGTCGCGCTCCTTCAAGCCAATCTTAATTGCATCATGGATATTCACGCTCTCAATGCCCGCAATGTGCAGTCCGCCTGCGGCTACCTCCGCCTTCAGCGCGCGGATGTCCTCAAGGCTCCACTCATCGCCGGGCGCCGTGTCGTAAAGCGTCGTAATTACGCCCTTTACTCCCGGAATCTGCCGAATCTGCTCCAGCGTCACCGAATCCGATTTGCTCCCGTACCACCGTAATGTCATTTCCATAAAAATATGCTCCTTTCTTTCCCAACTATATTTTTTCAATTGTTACCGTTATTAAAACCATTATTAAAACCATTGATTAATAGACAGTCTGCCGTTTTTATTCCGCAAATGCCTCCCTGTGCCGCCTGATATAAAAATTCAATGCCACAATCAACGCCAAGTCAATCAGCACCACCACGACAATCGAACTCATTCCGTACGCAATCCCCGCACTCTCTGCAATCCGTCCGATAATCATCGGCATTAAAATCGACCCGAAACTTGCCAGCGTCAGAATAAAGCTCCACGCCATCGAATACTTCTGTATCAGTCTGCCGCAAAACGACACGGTTGTCGGATAAATCCCCGCCATGCTGTAGCCAAAACCCATAATGCCGATAATAATTGGCACCGTGCTCTTCGAGAACAACAGCCAAAAGAAAAATCCCACAAAACCAATGCCCATGACAAGCAGCAGCTTCTGCTTTTCCACTTTCCCTGACAGCGCGGCTGCGGTAAGTCTGCCTGCTAAAATCATCACCCACAAAACGCTTGCCATAAGCTGTGACAGCGCATCACTCAGTAATTGCGTATCCACAAAGTACGTTATCCACCAGCAGATAACACCCTGTTCCGCGCACAGATAAAAAAACAGCGTAAACGTACACAGATAAAACAACGGTTCCTTAAAAAAACCGACACCACTGTCATTTTTCTTCTTCTCTGTCTTCTCCTTTACAGGCTCCGAAATCGGAACCATAAAGTACAAAATCCAACTCAGCACGCCCATTGCAATCATGAAATAACATGCATAAACCCAGCCGTCCGCATTGGTGCGCGTTAAAACGGTCAGCAAAATCGGAAACGAAAACGCACCGATGGAAAACATCGCATGCAGCGCATTCAAAAAACCAGCCCGTCCCGGCGCAATGCTGTTCACGGTATAATTTCCAAAGTTGCTTGACGCGCCTCTTGCCAGTCCCGTCATCAGAAACGCAAGCGCCAGCATCAGATTGCCATTTCCAAACAAAATCATCACATAAGCAACTGCATAGCAGGCATTAAACAGCAGAATGCTCTTCTTCCTTCCCAAAAACACGGAAAGCGTCCCCGATGCAAAGCTCGAAAACAGGTTTCCAACGGAATGCAGGCTGACAATCAGACCTGCAAATGCATAGTTTAATCCCTTCGCCTCCCGTATAAACGGCAGGAGAGAGCCAATCGACAACGCCAATACACCGTTTAGCATAAATGCCAAATACGTAAAGCACAATTGCTTTTTTTCGTCCGCAGTTTTCAGATAACCCATTTTCTTATATTTCCTTTCCCGTCTGTCACTCATTTTTACTCAAATTCCCCAAGGCGCGTATTTGCGCAATATCCTCGCCATACTCCGCATCATACCGCTCATAAAGCGGTTTCACCGCGTCCTGAAATTTTTTCTTCTCCTGCGCGGAAAGCACAATCTCCTCCACTTGATTTTCAAGCGCCGTCTCCCGTGCCATCCGCTCGTACTCTTTCCAAAGCCTGCGCTCATAGAGCGCCGACTCTTTCGCACATTCCAAAATAATAACCCTGTCTTCTTCAGAGAGCTGCTCCCATGTATGCTTCGCGCAAATCTGCATCTCCGGGATACGAATATGCTCATCCACCGTATAGTAGCGTGCCACCTCGTAATGCTGCATCGCCTCATAAGATGACCAGTTATTTTCCGCGCCGTCTACCTGCCTGCGCTCCAATGCCGCATACACCTGATCATACGGAATTTTCACCGGAACGGCACCCAATGCGGTTATCATTTCCGACATCGTGTCCGACTCCTGCACACGGATATTCATCCCTTTAATATCCTCCAATGTCCGCACCGGTTTCGTGGAGCAATAAATATTGCGTGCTCCCGCATCATACCATGAAAGTCCGATTAAATCATACTGCTCAGGATAATGCAGAAAACGCTCGCCGATTTCCCCATCCAAAACCCGCCACATATGATCCGCATCTTCATACAGATACGGAAGCTGCAGCACATTCATTTCGGGAATATGGTCCGCCACCTGCGCCAGCGAGATACGTGCAAAATCAATACCCCCGTATCGCATCTGCCGGATTACCTCCGTCTCAGAACCAAGTGCGCCCTCCGCCTGAACCAGTATCCGAATGCGCCCCTGTGTACGCTCTTCCACCAACGCGGCAAACTTCATGCCGCCCATTGTCGTAGGATAATCCTTTGTTTGATTTTCAGCGTAAGTAAAGACATACTCCGGCACAACCGCTTTTGTCTGTTGAAACAGGAACAAACCGGCACACAATCCTACTGCTGCCGCCATCGCCAAAAACAAATACACTTTTTTCCCGCTCCGATTTCCTGTTCCCATATATGCCTCTCACTCTGTCCAGCCTCACATTGATGCGCCGTATCGATACTCGCTCGGCGTCATGCCTGTAACCCGCTTAAAAACCTTGGTAAAATAGCTTGAATCGCGGTATCCGACTCTTTGCCCGATCTCCTTAATGTTAATCGTAACATCCGACAATAATTCTTTTGCTTTCTCCACCCGCAGCTCCGACAAATACACAATAAAGTTTTTATCAAAATTCTGCTTGAAAAACCTGCAAAAATACGCATCTGAATAATGAAGCTGCTCTGCCGCGTCCTGCAGACAAATATCTTCCATATAATGCGCCTCAATATACTCCCGTATATGTTCTGCCAAAACCTGATTTTTTATCACTTCCTGTTTTTCGTCTTTTTCTTCCGTTTCTGTCCTCTGCAAAGAAGTCACCTCTTTCGTACTGTGCCTGCTTACATACACAGCTTCCTCCAAAACCGCAATCAACTCGTCTTTCGCACTTGGCTTTAACAGGTAGTCCATCGCGCGCACTTTAATTGCCCTTTTCGCATATTCAAACTCGTCGTACGCGGTTAAAAAAATAATGCTGCACGTCGGATTTTCCTTTCGGATTTTCTCCGCTGCCTCCAAGCCGTCAATTCCCGGCATGGAAATATCCAACAGCGCAATCTGACAATCCTGCTCCAAAAACCGCGCAATTGCCTCCCGGCCGTTTTCGGCTTCAACAATCTCAAGCTCGTCTCCGAAATAATTGCGCACTGCCTTACTGATTACCATTCGTTCAATCGGTTCATCATCGGCAATTAAAATACGGCATATTTCATTTTCCACCATGATTTCCCCTTTCATCTTCTATCCAAATTCTGATAATCGTGCCGCGTCCGCATTTGCTGTGTATTCTCATTGTGCCATTTTGATACATCATATGAACTCTCTTATAAATATTGGAAAGCCCGATGCTCGTCCGGTCTGTCCGCCCCGTCTCGTTTCCCCGCAGCTCCTGCCTAAGACAACGCAGCGCATCCAAATCCATTCCGACGCCGCTGTCCGCCACGACAATGCATATCCTGCCATGCCGTTCCCGAACACGGATTAAAATCCTGCCGCCCTCCTCTTTCGGCGCAAGACCGTGTATAATCGCATTCTCCACAAGAGGCTGAAATGTAAAGGTCGGAATCAGCACAACCTCCGCGTCCGTTTGGCAGTCAATTTCATACGTAATTCTGCCGCCAAACCGCATTTCCTGTAAAAACATATAGTCCCTGACAATCTTTAACTCCCGTGCCAGCGACACCTTTTTCTCCGGTGTCTTTAAGTTGTATCGGAATAAAAAACTCAGCGACTGTATCATTGCCTCCGTCGTCTGCGCGCCCTCCAAATCCGCCATACCGCCGATTACATTCAGCGTATTAAAAAGGAAGTGCGGATTAATCTGGCTCTTTAACAAATCCAACTCCATCGCATCAAGACGTGCCGCAATCTTAATCTTTTCAAGTTCCTCGGCATGGTACAAATCCATTGCCTTTCGCCGCTCCTCCAGTGCCATGATATATTCGCCGGTGGCATATTTCATTTTATTAAAAGCAACCACCAGTTCGCCCAATTCATCCTCACTCCGTACTTTAATGTCATCAATAAAAAAATCATTTTCCGCAATTCTTCGGGAAGCCTCCGCCAACTCCACGACAGGGGAAACAATCGAGATATTGAGCAGCTCCGCAAGCTTTCGCGTACAGAAGAAAAAAAGAAGCTCAAACAATAGCAGCAATGCCGGCAGCACCATAATCATCCGGACTTTCCCTGCATAAACACTGACCCCGTCCTCCAGCGTATCCCGCATCAGCAGTTTGGCGTAATTTTGCAGATAATTCTGCATATCGTATACTTCATACAAATCGGTAATATACTCTAATGTCCGCTCTCCTCCATTCAGAATACGATCCCTTTTTGTACAATATACCTGATACATATTTAATATTGACCATGTCTTGGCATAACGCGCTTCTCCCGTCTTTTCATAATCATACGGCAGCTGTTCGACAACTTTCTGTGTCTGCGCAATCGCTTGTTCCAACGCGTCACGCGCGTCTTTCTTTCCCGTTTTGGCATAAGTCACAAAAAGGCTTTCTTCTTCCTCCATGCACTGCACAAAATCGGTTGCAACCGAATTGCTGTTTAATATGACGGAAAAATCAAACAGGGAATATTTCACTGTCCAAATCGCCAAAACAATGGATAAGAAAATCAATAAAAATATAATTGTAGTGAAGGCTTTTATCTTTTGCTTGATTTTTAATGAATTCCATACCTTTTTCAGGCGCTGCCTCATAAAATACCTCCGACTGCTTGACCCGCACTAACTGCGCCGTTTGGAAGAAAACGCATACTCGTTTATCCGCGCTTCCACATAACGGTAAAAGTCGTCCCGTTCTCTGCCAAGTACATGTCTTGTCAGCATGTATCCGTGATTGACGTCCGTGTAAACAATGACAATTCCCGCTTCTTTGCGCACGCCTTTCACTTTATCCCACCGGATTTGTTCACTCTTATCCCCCAATGTCACATGGATGCCGTCTTCCGCAAAGACAAGCTGCGTTCCCTGCGGAATGACGGAAACCTGCGCTTTTGCCTTTAGGTAAGCGCCCAGCGGCTGTATCACCGGAACCAGAAGGCACGCAAGAAACAGAAATGCCTGCACGGCATCGCTTGCCTGATTCCAAAATCGAACCGTTAAAAGGATCATTGCAATGGCAAAAACAATGTTGCACACCCCCACAAGCGAGTGGTAGGTGCGGTACATTGATAATGCCCAAAAATCCACCGGCCGCACTTTACTTTGATATTGATAACGCATATAACACCAATACCTTTCTCTCACATACACTATTTACACGCGAATCAGCCGCTCAAACAATTTAACCGAATAAATTGGGAAGAAACATTGTAATCTGCGGGAAGAATGTCAGCAGCAGCAAAACTGCAATCATGCACACATAAAACGGCATCGTCGCCTTGACAACCTTCTCCATTTTAACTTTGCCGACCGCGGAACCGATAAACAATACGGAACCTACCGGCGGTGTTAACAAACCAATACCACAGTTTAAGATAACCATTATACCAAACTGAATCGGGTTAATACCGATTGAAGTTGCAATCGGGAGTAAAATCGGCGTTGCAATCAAAATAATCGGCGCCATATCCATAATACATCCCAGTATAAGCAAAATCAAATTCAACATCAGCGCAATCAAAACAGGATTATCCGTCAGACCGACTATCGCTTCCGACGCAAGAACCGGCACATGCAGCGTCGTCAGACAGTAACCGAAAATGCTTGATGTCGAAATCAAAATCAATACAATCGACAGCGTATCAATACAGTTTTCCAATACCTTCCATACGCCCTTCCAGTCCAGTCCCTTATAAATATACACGCTCACAAGCAGACTGTAAATAACCGCAACCGCCGCAGACTCCGTCGCCGTAAACCAACCGCCGACAACGCCGACCACAACGATAATAACCGCTGCCAATGCCCAAAACGAAACACCGAGCTGTTTGATTAAATTCTTAAAGCTGAACTTATCGCCCTTCGGGTAATTCCTGCGCTTCGAAATAATATAGGAGCCAATCATCAGCGAAATCGCAAGCAGCGCGCCCGGAATATATCCCGCGAGGAACAGGCTTCCTACGGAAACACCGCCTGCCGACATTGCATAGATTACCATATTATGGCTGGGCGGTACCAAAAGCCCTTCACATGATGATGTAATCGTAACTGCCGTCGAAAAATCGTCATCATAGCCCTGATCCACCATCATCGGGATAAGAATACTTCCAAGAGAAGCCGTGTCTGCCGCCGCGGAACCTGAAATACCGCCAAAGAAGTATGACGCCACGATGTTTACCATTGCCATACCGCCTGTCATCCACCCGACGCAGGCGTTTGCCAAGGCAATGAGCTTTTCCGAAATACCCCCGCTTCCCATAAGACAGCCCATTGTGATAAAAAACGGCACCGCCATCAGGCTAAACGAATTAATGCCTTTCACCATCTGCTGGCAAATCGTCGTAAACGGCAGTCCCTGATACAATAAACATAAAAGAGAAGAAAGCGCAACTGCATACGCAATTGGAAAGCGCAGAAAAATCATTACCGCAAAACTAACAAGCAGAACCAAAATTGCCATTGTCTGTGTACTCATGCTTTCCCCTCCTTTAATACAATATTCTTTAAATGATTATAAAGCGTTTCAAGCTCAAAAATCAGCATCGCGATACCGGCTACAGGCACCGGAAAATACATCCAAAATCTTGAAAGCCACGGCATACTGACATAGCTTCCTTTTGCACCAAGTCCCGACGCATATTTCCAGCCTACAACAATCATCACAACCGCCAAAATCAAGACGCAGACGTCTGCCAAAATGTCCAAAAACCGAAGCAGACCTTCCGGCATAAAACGGTCAAGCGCCGTCATTCGGATATGCGCCCCGCGCCGGATTGCAAGCGCTGCGGACAGCACTGCCATGTATGCCATACAAGTCAGCACAACCTCCTCACTCCATGCGGGGTCCGGAATAAACGAAACATATCTGCCGATAACACTCATTGTCGTAATTAAAATATCGGCAATCAGCAACAGCTTACAAACAAACAGAACAATTTTATATGTAATGTCGAATACCGGTTTGATTTTATCAACCCGTTCAAAAAAAGCAGACATAAAATACCTCCTCTCTTATAGGTGGGAAAAGGCGCCGCTTTGCGGCGACGCCTGATAAGAATGCTTCGCATTCAAAGTTTATTTTGCCAAGTCAAGAATCTTCTGATACAATTCTTCCTGACCCTTTGTGTTTTCTTCAATAACACCCTTTACAGCTTCCTGCCAAGGAGTAACGTCGCTTACTTCCACTACGTTTACGCCGTCTGCCTTTAACTGCTCTAAAACTTCATTTTCAGCGTCCTCAGAAATCTGTCTGTTGAACTGTGATGCATATTCACCTGCCTCAACCAGGATGTTCTGCTGCTCTTCTGTCAGAGAATCCCAAGCTTCGTCTGTGATAATAACTTGAATTGCACCTAATGTATGTCCGTCTAAAATCAGGTTCGGAGCAACCTCAGGGAATGCATTTGACTTGTAGTTTGCAATCGGCTGCTCTGCACCGTCAACTACGCCTGTCTGCAATGCAGAATAAAGCTCGTTAAATGATACAACCGTCGGGTTTGCGCCAAGTGACTCAACAAGACCGTTCATAACCGGATCGTTGGAAACACGAAGCTTCATGCCTGACAAATCTTCCATGCCGGCGATTTCCTTTGTCGTAAAGAAATGACGGAAGCCCTCTTCACCGTAGAAAAGACCTCTTACGCCGCTGCCGTTCTCATGCGGCTCAAGCAAGAATTCTTCTGCCAAATCCGATGTTGCAAACGACCAAAAATGTTCACGGTTTACAAAAGTGTAGGGCAGGGAAAGAAGCATCGACTTCTCGCCGCCGTAGCTTGTAAGCGCAAATGCGGAAATACGAGACATATGTATTGTACCGCCGCCGCCTAACATGGTATCCAAAACGTCGTTCTCAGAACCAAGCACACCGCTTGCCTGAATATCAATTTTAATTGTACCGCCGGAAAGCTCTGCAACCTTATCGGCATATGCCGTTGCTGTCTGTCCAACAATTGTGTCAAGCGGGTTTACCTCTGCGTATACCAGGGTTACTTCCGGCTCTGCTGCAGGTGTTGTTGTGTCTGCAGGCGCTGCCGGCTCTGCTGCGCCTGTGTCCGCAGGTGCTGCTGCCTGTGTCTGTGCAGGCGCCGGCTCTGCCGCGCCTCCCGTTGACGATGTATCCGGCGATTTCAGCCCGCAGGCTGTTACGGATACAATCATAGTCAATGCAAGCATGACTGATAATACTTTCTTTTTCATAAATAAAATCCTCCTTTTTATTTTGTTAATAAAATTATAAGAAATTTTTTATAAAAAAGAAATCCTATATTTTTAATATTTTTGGTAAAATATTAACATTATGTCCAAATTTGCAATATTCCTTTTATTTTACATCTTTGTTAATATTCTACACCAATATACTGCTTTCAGGCAAATTCTCCCAGTATTTATGGTATCAGCTTCCAGCTTTTTATATCTTTTACATTCCCTGTTATCTCATACTTTTCCATACCGTCTGATACTTCTATTCTCGATATACGCGTCCTATCCTCATATTCATCAATATCTTCCATCCCTTTTTCGGTATTAGTTACTCCTATTTTCTTTTTAATGGACATTACCACATCGGCATGACTTACAGGCGCATGGCTTATTACCATATCATCCTGTGTCTTTTCCGGATACTTTACAAACAAAATCGGACACTGCTGTCTGATCGTATTTCCTTCTTCGTTTTCAATTGCATATGCGGCTCCATGATCTGCCGTAATAATTATCATGGCATCCTCATACTTGTCCAGTTCTTTTAGCTGCCTGATATATTCGTATACAATTTTCATTGCGCCTTTCGTTTGCGATACGTTATCGCCCCATTGCTCATCGCGTCTCGGATCGTAATCAATGTGCTGAAAATCCTCTGTCATGGTATATGGCGGATGCGCTCCATGCATATGAATAAATTTGAATGCACCCTCCTTTTCACTGTCGGATACCGACAAACCAGTTTTCGTAAGCCTGTTATAAAAAGGCAAATCATCTTCGATATTCGTTATTCTGTCACTTACTGCAAGCAATGAAATATCACTTGAATCATACATATAATAGGTTTTTATCATAAACGGCGCCATTTTGTATCGGGAACACTGCGTCATTAATGCAAATAAATCATTCATACTACAGGTTCTCTGTATGCCATCTCGATAATTTGCTATAAAATCTTTCATATCCTCCGGTACAAATCTTTTATCCGTATAAATACCTACGTCATATTTTGCACGATCCATGTATGTTAATAAAGTCTCTCCCTGAAATGCATATTTTCTATAATGCTCTTCTTTATCCTCTCTGTATTTTGTTCCTGTCAATAAAAACGGTATGCTGTTTCCCGTAGGACAAAATTCGCTTGTTGCATTTTCGTAATAAATAAAGTCTCTAAGAGGTTCAAAAAACGCAGGATCTTCCTCCAACAGTTCATCAGACATACGACCATCAAATTTGTCAAGTATAAAAACAATAATATTGTTTTCTTCGTTTACCTCCAACATTCCGTCAGTCGTGAGAGCAAGTTCGCTTTTGGTCGCCGTATCCTTCGACGAAATAATAATTACCACCAAAGATACCATCTGAATCAAGATAATCCATATACTTACAATATTCACTATCTTTTTTGCCGTCCGTTTTTTTAAACAATATATTATTGATATTCCAAGAAGCACAATCCATAACGCTATATTAAAAATTTCTTTAAAACCCAGTCCTGTCTGACCCTGTGTTCCGTCCAAAATCTGCATATTTCCATTCAGAAACATCCCTTGAATGTACCCCAATGTCAATAACGAAAACAAAAGTGCAGAATATATCTCAAACTGCCCTTTTACAAGATATAACACCATTCCTATCAACAGCAAAACTGCTATTATAATCCCTGCAATGATAAGTTTTCCAAAAAAATACCAATACGACATAGGAAACTCTTCCGCATTACTTAGGTAAAGCTCATTTGGCGTATATA
>ERZ808028.1958-NODE-1958-length-10921-cov-16.954814_pt1 | contig 10921 bp, 12 predicted proteins | sample MGYA00380184_ERZ808028 | MGnify/ENA primary metagenome ERZ808028 (study PRJEB31490, sample SAMN06133397) | mouse gut metagenome | isolation source: J8_1 | host: mice | place: China: Chengdu | collected 2015-05 ...
CCCGCAGAGTACGAGCGTGAAGCAGTTCAGCGAGTCATACCCGTGGTTCATCAGCATTTTTATGTCATTCAGGATGCCTGTGGACAGGTACTGCGCTTCATCGACCGCAAGAAGCAGCGGCTTGCGCTTTTCCTTGTAAAGGCTGTATACCTGCTCCTGTACCGCTTTGAACATGCCGGGCTTGCCGCCCCGGTCCTCCAGGCCGAGCACAGAGCAGAACTGGCGGTAAAACTCCATCACGCTGACGGTGGAAAGGCAGATGTATGCCATATGGTAAAGGCCCGGGTTCAGCCCGGCGGCAAAGCAGCGCAGGGCGAAGGACTTGCCCATGCCGGGGCTGGCGGTGAACACGCCAATGCCACGGGAATCCTTTAAGTAATCAAGCCTGGACGTCATTTCCTTAAGGTCCGCGGAAAGGAAACGGTCTTTCTCCCGGACAGCCTGCTTGTCAAACGGGTTGAATGACAGGCCGTAATAAGCCAGAGGTGTCATGACCCTGCACCCCCGATCCTCGAATAGTCAATGGCTGGCTGGTTTTCCCGCTTCGCGCGGCAGTTTTCGTTGCGGTCCGTCCTGCGGATCGGGTAATGCCCGCCGTCAGAAAGGATGAACGCGGAACCCATGTCATCCGGAAGATAACGGATCTCCACTTTTGAGGAGATGAACTGCATGGGCACATCATAGGATACCTTGTCAATGGAAACCGTGGAATCCCTGTTTACCCTGCGCCAGACACGGTTCAGGAAGCACTCATCCAGCCATTCCCTGGATTTTGGAAGGCGCGTACAGCCGCATGTGCCGCGGTAGCGTTCAAAAGGGACGCCATCAATACCGGTATGGTATGTGGTATTGTATTCCCGGATATAATCCGCAAGCAGGCCGTTGAACTGCGCGAGGGACTGGATGGATTCGATGTCAAGTGCGTACAGCCATCGTTCCTTGAGCGTACGGAAATGCCGTTCGACTTTCCCCTTGCTTGCCCCATCCCTTACTTTTGTATGGAGGAGCACCGTCCCGATGGAGCCGCAGATCAGGGAAAGCTGCTCATTTGCATAGCTGCACCCATTGTCGACAAATGAACTATGCCGATATTTTTGAATAAGACCAGATACATCGGCTTTTTCTTGTGAAATATCGGCATAGTTTTTCTTGGATTTTCTTGAGATTTATGTCACGCTTATCGTATATCAAACTTTATTGCAAAAGAGGAGGTAAGCGATTGATTGACAGATCTAAACTGCCACTAGATGAGATAGTGGCAAAAATTTTAAAGCAAATGAAAGATGCCGGCTTCAGTCCTGGGACGATAGGCTTGTATCGAGGTTTCTTTAACAGGCTGAACAAATTGGCCCACGCCATGGGCAAATCTGTGTATGACGATGAACTGGTGCAAAGTTTTATTAGCGATACTGCTTATAAAAAGGATGGCGGTTACTGCCACTCCCGATATCTTTATCATGTCCGTTGTATCCGTTTGATAGAATCCTTTATTAATAACGGGACTGCAGACTTCAGTATCACACAGCCACTTCCCCCAAAAGAATTTAAGAGCAAAGAGTTCCGGTCATGCCATGCTCATTTTAAAACAATCCTGGAACAAGAGGGCTTAAAACCAAATACAAGGGATGGATATCTGCGCTTTGTGTACTACTTTTTATCTTACCTCGAAGATAAGGGGTATACATCTTTAATTCAAGTTAAAACTGGCGATATTACTTTATTTATGGTACTGGTATGCCAGGAACATTATGCGCCGACAAGCGTCGGTTCGCATATAACCGGATTACGGAGATTTGTGCAGGCTTATCCCGTGCTGGATGGATATGCAGCCGAAATCCCAGACAGAATTCCACGGAAAAGGGATATCACGCCTTCCTACACAGAAGAAGAACACAAAAAGATTGACAGATATCTTGCTGAAAGCGAAATTTCTGCCAGAGACAGGGCAATTGCACTGATCGCTTTCCAAACCGGACTACGTGCGGTTGATATCTGCAGACTGGAGTTAGGGGACATAGACTGGAAACATGACAGCATCAGCATAGACCAGGAAAAGACAGGGAAGCCTTTAACGATACCAATGCGCCCTGCCCTGGGGAATGCACTGATGGCATATCTCCTGGAGGAGCGCCCCGCATCTTCCTCATCCTACGTCTTTTTACGTGCTGTGGCTCCATTTCGGCCGCTTACAGAGCATTCCGGGATTTATAACATCTTACGGAAAATTTTATCTGAAGCAGGTGTAGAACCAGATGGACGGATCAGCGGCACAAGAATGACAAGACACAGCTATGCCTCCAGAATGCTCCGGAACGGAGTGCCCCTACCAGTTATTTCAGAAGCCTTGGGGCACAGCAGCCCAGACAGTACCATGAGATATCTGTCAACAGACAGTAAGACCATGGCAATGTGCACCCTTCCTCTTCCGAAAGGAGGCCGGCCATGAATGACAGCCGTAAAAGTATGGACGAATACCTGGAAGAGTTTTTGTTATATAAACACAGCCTTGGGTATAGTTATGTTACACACGCTCATTATCTGAAAAAATATGTCTCTTTTAGGAAAAACAATGAGCCTGAAAACATGATGGACAAAGAAAGTGTAGACCAGTATCTGGGTACGTTAAAAGACGCGCCCGGCACACTCTACGGAACTGTGTGTGCAATGCGTGAATTCGGCAGATATCTGCGTAAACAGGGGATAGATGCTTATCTACTTGCGCCTAAGACTGTCCATCAGCCTACACCAGATCCACCGTATTTTTTTACAGCGGAAGAGATCGAACATTTTTTTGCTGCCGCAGATTCTGTCCGGCCCTTTTCCGGTTTTAGGGGGAGGGAATATATTATTCCGGCTGTTTTCCGGCTCATGTATTGCTGTGGGATCCGATGCAAAGAAGCCCGGATGCTCCGGTGCGAAAACGTTTTTCTTAAAAAAGGCTTTCTTGATATCATGTGGTCAAAAGGACCCAAAAACAGGCGGCTATATATAAGCCAGGAGCTTGTTGACTACCTCATTGTGTATGACCAGGAGATTTCCAGCCTTTATCCTGCCAGAGAATACTTCTTTCCTGGTTACCGCGGCAGGTCATATGTCAGTGAGTGCTTTATTGCCAGTAACTTTCGCAGATGCTGGGATCAGTCACATCCTGATTTTTCGGGTGTACAGTATCCCAGGGCTATTGACCTCCGGCATCATTTTGCATGGACAAACATCAACAAGTGGGCTTCGGAAGGATTAGACGTAAACGTAATGCTGCCTTATTTAATGCGGTATATGGGGCATCAAACAATAAAACAGACCCTGTACTACTTCCATTTTGTTCCGGATTTTTATCCTTCATACAGGGCATTGGCGGAAGCGTCTGACGACATACTTCCCGAGGTGCCGCAATGAAGAAAAACGTGTTTACAAACAGCAAGGTATTCTGGAATACTGCGCAAACATTTATCCATCATTATCTTCCTGGTATCCGCAAAGTAAGCAGACACACGGTTTCTTCCTATAAAGACGGGCTGAATTCATATATCTCTTATCTGGAAGAAGAAAAGGGGATCCAAAGAAAAAATATGTGCTTTAACCATTTGACTGAAACTTATATTAAAGAATATCAGGATTGGATCTTAAACATAAAAATGCGGACACCAAAAACATGCAATCTTCGTCTGACTTCGCTGCGGTCATTTCTTGAATATGCAGCAAATGAACACCATGAGTTGACTGCGTTCTATATCAGTATCCGTGACATTAAAAATTCAAAGATCCCTGCAAAACCAATAGAATTCTTTGAGAAAAGCCAGATGAAAGCTATACTGGCAGCTCCGGACATCGGAACGAGGACAGGGAGAAGAAACCAGATGATGCTGGTTTTGATGTACGACAGTGCGGTAAGGATTTCAGAATTGCTGGAGTTAAAACTGGGAGACCTCCATCTTAAAGCAGAGGTCCCGTATATTACAGTCCATGGAAAAGGGGATAAATACCGGAATGTTCCGCTAATGCAAAAAACATGCCGGCATTTGAACCGGTATCTGGAAGAATTCCACGAAGATGCGGACGGTGAGGCACCACTTTTTTATGCAACGGCCTATGGCCAGAAACACCATTTATCTTCTGATACAGCAGAGAGGCTGATCAAGAACTGCTGTTTGACGGCAGGCGGCAAAGGAATCAAAATGCCCGATTCGTGTCATTGTCATATGGTTAGAAAAACAAGGGCAATGGATCTTTACCAATCTGGTCTGCCTTTAGCACATATCCAACAATTACTCGGGCATGAAGGGATATCAACAACATCTGGTTTTTATGCTTTTGCAACATTAGATACTCTGGCAAAGTCTATGGCTAAAACGGAAAGTTGTGATGATCCGCTGGAAAAGAAATGGAAAGATCCAAATGTAATTGAAAAACTCTATAGTCTATAGAAAAACTATGCCGATATTTCATAGGAAAAAGCCGATATATCGGGCATTACTCAGAAATATCGGCATAGTTCATTTATCGGAATAGTCTACACTATTCCGTTATCGGCATAGTGTAGATAATGGGGCCAGCTACGCGAATGAACAGCTTTCCCTGATCTGCGGTTCCATAGGGACCGTACTCCTTCATACAAAAATAAGAGATGGGGCCAGCAAGGGGAAAGTCGAGAGGCATTTCCGCACGCTCAAGGAAAGGTGGCTGTACACGCTTGACATAGAATCCATACATTCCCTCGCGCAGTTCAACAGCCTGCTTGCGGATTACATCCGGGAATATAACACCACGTACCACACCGGTATTGACGGTGCCCCCTTTGAACGCTACCGCGGCACATGCGCCCATACCCGTCTCCCAAAGTCCAGGGAATGGCTGGAGGAATGCTTCCTCAACCGCGTCTGGCGCAAGGTAAAAAATGATTCCACTGTGTCCATCGACAAAGTATCCTATGACGCGCCCATGCAGTTCATTTCTTCCAAAGTGGAGATCCGATATCTCCCGGATGACATGGATTCCGCATTTATTCTCTCTGACGGCAGGCATTACCCGATCCGCAGGACCGACAAGGGGGAGAACTGCCGCGCAAAACGGAAAAACCAGCCTGCCATTGATTATTCGAAGATTGGGGGTGCGAGGTGATGACGCCTTTTTCTTATTACGGTTTGTCGTTTAACCCCTTTGACAAGCAGGCCGTCCGGGAGAAAGACCGCTTTCTTTCCGCAGACCTTAAGGAAATGACTTCGAGGCTGGATTACTTAAAAGATTCCCGCGGCATTGGCGTATTTACCGCCAGCCCCGGCATGGGCAAATCCTTTGCGCTGCGCTGCTTTGCTTCCGGGCTCAACCCCGGCCTTTATCATATGGAATACATCTGCCTTTCCACCGTAAGCGTAATGGAATTTTACCGCCAGTTCTGCTCCGTGCTCGGCGTGGAGGACCGTGGTGGCAAACCCGGCATGTTCAAAGCGATCCAGGAACAGGTATACAGCCTTTACAAGGAAAAGCGAAAGCCTCTGTTTCTTGCGGTTGATGAAGCGCAGTACCTCTCCACGGGCATCCTGAATGATATCAAAATGCTGATGAACCACGGATATGACTCCCTGAACTGCTTCACACTTGTACTTTGCGGGGAACCGTATCTGAACAGCATCCTGCGCCGCCCGGTACATGAGGCGCTGCGCCAGCGCATTACCGTACATTATAATTTCGTGGGGCTTGGCGACTCCGAAGTTGCCCAGTATATCTCGCATAAGATCACATGTGCCGGTGGGGCGCAGACTATAATAGACAGCGCTGCGCTCTCCGCCGTGCACAGCCATTCCAACGGCAACCCGCGCCTGATCGATAACCTGATGTCTGACGCGCTCACGCTTGGCTCCCAGATGGATAAAAAAACCATTGACGCCGAGGTCATCCTGGCGGCTGTGGCTGGTCAGAATCTGATGTAAGGGAGGTAGGGCATGGGTTACGATTATCAATGCAGGATGGAGGAAGACGGACGTATGGTGTCGTGGACAGCCAGTATAGACACGCTCAGCATTACAGCATCCGGCCAGTATGAGGCAGAAATCAACGGACGTGGGACCTATTTCCACGTCATTGCGGGATGGCATAAATACGGGAACTTTCTTTGCATACCTAATCACGATATTGGCTGCGAACTTGCAGACTTTTCTGATATACGCTGGACAATCGAACGGCTTTGCATGCATCCCATACGGAAAGTGGATGCCGTAACAGTGGCTGCCGGTATCAGTCACCTGGAAGAGGCTGCCACGGCAGCCAGGTAAAAACAGTTGTCAAGAGCCATGGATCCTTAAAGTCCATGGCTTTCTGTATGTTTGAAGCCATTTATAGAAGCGAGCGGTTTGTTTGCTGGCAGTGTGCGGTTAAAGATGTCACCGCGCAGTCAAATATTCAAAATACATTAAAATAATTCGCCGTTAGTTCCGATTATAATTCGCTGCCCAACAGGTATCTGTCCTAAAAAACTGCGTCAGAAGCAGGTGGAACTTATGTTGCCAGTGAAAGGCGTGAGGCAGTAAGGGAAGCAGTAGAAAAAATGTTAAAGGCCGGGAAAATGTCAGCAGAGAAGATTGCCGGATATTTTTCGGAACTTTTGGTGGAGAATGTTCAGGAAATCGAAAAAGGGCTGTTTCAAACGATGTAATGTTCTGAAAGTAAACGAGTACAAAAAGATAAATTGTATAGAATCCCCGGTTGTAATGGATACAGCCGGGGTTATCCATATGGAGGGTGCAGTGAAGGAATCAGAATTAATAGGGAAAGTACATTCGTCTACCAATTAGCATTTCCGATAGACCGTTTCTTCCAGTTTGTTTTTATAAAATGTGAGGAAGCCAGGTCACGGCTGTTGCGTCAAAAAATTGACTCAGAATTTTGGCTTTTTTTCTGTTGCTTCTTTTTTTCTATTATGTAAATATAATAGGGAAGATATGACCGCCAGGAGAGCCATCAATAAAGCTGAAAGCCAAAATGAAGGCGATCCGGGTTCTGTGATGCTGGAGCCAAGTATCGTTGACAATACTACGCCCAGAATGGTTCCCAGAACGCCGCCTGTCAAATAGTATGGAAAAGGTATCTTTGCAGCGCCAAGATATAAACTGACAGCATCCCCAGGCAAAAAACAAAATGTACGTAACAGGAAAGAGATGAAAATCGGATTCTGTCCCTGTTTGGAGCAGATTTCTTTTAATTTGGGGTACTTTACTTGTAATCTGTTCACTAATTCTGAACCGGAAAACCGTCCAATCCAATATGGGATGGAAAGTGTGACTGCTCTTCCTGAAAAATTTATGAGAAGTGCAATGGGGGTCCGAAAAAGATGGCCTGTTGCAATTTGGATAGCTGCAATAGGAAAAACAAAAGACACACTTTTCAGGGCGTATAAAAGCAATATAACGAAAGCTGCCATAAAAGGGGATTCCGGTGTATAATCCAGAATTGTTTGGAAAGTTATTTCTTTACCGGACATAAGGAACAGAATAATGAGTATTACGCAGGCTATAAGCGGCAGACATTTTAAAAAAGTAATAAATTTCTTATTTTTTTGTGATTTCATATGGTTTCTCCAATCAATCATTTGAATTCGATTCGTTACATTTAAGCTTACGCTTTACAGTGGCCTCTTTTAACAGCTCATAGGCGGCAGATGCGGCGGGTATACCCAGCAGCATCCCAACTGGTCCGGTCAGATTTCTCCCGACAGTCACTGCGGCAAGCACCCACATTGCCGGGAGATTGATTTTGGAACCGACTACTTTGGGGAAAATCAAGTTTCCTTCTACCTGTTGTAAAATCATAAGATAGGCGACAAATACAAAAGCTTTCAAAGGACTTACTGTTAATATAAGGAAAGCTCCAGCGATCATACCGATAAAAGCCCCCACAATAGGAATAAGGGCTGTCACACCGACCAATGCGCCAATCATGGGCGCATATGGAGGACGCAGAATAAGCATACCGACCGTGCAAAGCGTCCCTAATATAACAGCTTCCGTAGCCTGCAATGCCGCCTCTTTTCAAATATATAATTTATCAGTTATTTTTGCATGGGTTTTATTTTTTTACATGTTCATTTATTTTTTCTGGGGCTGTTTTCCCATAATTCTTCGGCAACCGGTTCCCATTCTTTTGCATAACGGTCACACTTGGAACAAAGATGCTCTACACTTTCCGGCGACTGGAGGTCTGTGGAATGGGCGCCGGAACTGCTTACCATCTTGCGGAGTTTTTCCGGATTTTCCAGCATAGGGCAGGGGCGTAGCATATTTTTGTTAAAAGGCTGTCCTCTGTGGTATGCCATCAGCATAGGGGAACGAAGAGCCTCCAAAAGTGTTTTTTCACGGATGTTGGAATCGGAATAATGGACAAATACGCAAGGGTCAATATCTCCGTTTGCGTTGATATGCAGGTAACGGTGACCGCCGGCGATACAGCCGCCCACATATTCGGCGTCATTCTGAAAGTCCATGGCAAACAGAGGTTTTTCGGCACGGTAACGGCGGATTCTTTCGTAAGTGCCTCTGCGCTGGGCAGGGGTGGGCATCAGTTCAGGCGCAGCATCATTCCCTACCGGCATATAGTGGAAATACCAGACAAACCAGGCGCCCATCTCGATCAGTTTGTCCAGATATTCCTCGGAGGTAATGGACTCATAATTTGCACTGGTATAGCAGGAAGATATGCCATAAATCAGTTTTTTGCTCCGTAAAAGTTCCAAAGCCTTCAGTACCTTCTGGAAGACACCGTTTCCGCGCCTTCCGTCTGTTGCTTCCTCGAAACCTTCCAGGGAAATGGCCGGGACAAAGTTGCCTACCCGGAGCATTTCATCCGCGAAAGCTTCGTCGATCAGCGTGGCATTGGTGAAGCACAGGAATACACAGTCAGAGTGCTTTTCGCAGAGGCGGATCAGATCAGCTTTCCGTACCAGAGGTTCTCCGCCGGTATATATGTACATATAGACACCCAATTCCTTGCCCTGGCAGATAATGTCATCAATCTCATCAAAGGTCAGGTTCAGCTTGTTCCCATATTCTGCGGCCCAGCAGCCGGTACAGTGGAGGTTGCAGGCGGAAGTGGGATCGAGAAGGATTGTCCAGGGGATATTGCAGTCATATTTTTTCCGCAGTTCCTCTTCTTTCGGCCATCCCACAAGTCCGGCATTGATAAAGAAATTTACTGCCAGAGTTTTAGTCACATTAGGATCAATGTCCGTAAAAAGCCGACGTACATAAGAGTAATAAGGATGTTCAGGATTTGTGATGACCTCCCGGATTGTTGCTCTCTGGGAGATAAAATTATCACCTGCGAATTTATCTGCCCAGTCCATAATCTTAAGCATATTCTTTTCCGGGTCTTTGTAAATATAGTGAAAAGCCTGTTCCAAACCAAATTTTTTCAATGTTGTTGCTGCATTCATTATGTTCATCTCCTTGTTTTTTATCTTTGCTTTTATCCATGTACTAAAAAATTTTCTATCGCGGATATTGCCTCAAGTTCGTCATTTCCAGTTGCAATGATACTTAGGGGCATACCTCTCGCGGGACGAAAAGTCATAACACCCATGAGGCTCTTAGCGTTAATCCGGCAATACTTATCTTCCAAAAAGATTTCACTGTTATAGTGACAAGCCAGTTGAATCAACTCAGATATGTTTTTGGTGGAAATGTCAGATAGTATTATCTCTTTTTTGCGCATCATTCATTTTCTCCTATTTATCTAATGGTATTTTATGTTTCATTTTGAAGAAGGGTTGTAGTCTGGAGACAGATATACTGTACACCGGACGATATAGTGTCTCATAAATCCCTCCGCTAGAAGGCTTAAGCCGGCTATAATCTGTGTATTTGCTATAATTAGTATGACTCCCAATGTTCCGGACAGAATGGAAGAAGCCAGGATTACAGGCCAGGCAGACAATCCGAATTTTTTGGCATCTATAGAGGTCTGGATACTGAGCAGGCTGTCCAACAGAATCAGGATGCCCAGCCCGGATAATAGATGCCCCTTGAAATTCCGTCCTATGACTAACACTACAATTCCAATCACAATCAGGAACAGCCCGCAGGCAAAATCATACTGGAAGGCAAGGCAGTAGAGATCTTTAGAAAGATAGCCTATTATTTTAATGATGCCATAGACAATCAAGAGCAGACCGCCTGCTATGGCTGCTGTTTTTCCGTTAATATCCGGAATGACAATACAGAGGACGCCTGAGAGATAGAACAGGATAGAAATAAGGATATATCCGGTTCTGGCGAATTTTATCTGTTTCAAAACGCTCACCTCCTTCGAAATCTATGTATGAAATCTTACTTTTTTTCATCATGTTCCAGTTTGCAGGTATTCTCCAGTTTTTTAGGGGAACCGCTCGGTAATAAATGCGAGGAGCAGAATCAACACGGCTTTTATGACTGCCCAAGTTCCGCTGCCAAAAAGAGTAGCAAACATTTCATTCATAGTAAGTACCTCCTTGTTGAATAATGATTATGTTGATACTGTACGCCTATTTTCCCTGGTTTAAAATGGACAAACAAGGGTCAAATAACTAAAAACCAGACAAAGAGAAATCATTTGTCTAATTTTAATCATCTGATGTGGGTATTTTTATAATCATGCATGGACTGCCAGTACTTGATATAAAGTGCACCTCCTTGTAGTTTTTGAGTTGTGCGTAGGGCACAGACATTTCTTCACTACAAAGGGGCGCGTTTGGCGACCGGTATTTATGGTCACCAAACGCGTCCGCACATTTTGACTTATATGTCAATAGCTTTTTGTAAATTTATTAGAATTTTTCTTCCAGGGTTTGGAGGAAAGGATAAAGCAGAGAAACAAAAAAAGAGCGGAAATATGGGCTTTAAAGGGTTTCCGAGACCGCTCAAAATGGTTCAACTACTATCGGATGGCGGGTAATTTC
>ERZ808028.1959-NODE-1959-length-10916-cov-3.262847_pt1 | contig 10916 bp, 10 predicted proteins | sample MGYA00380184_ERZ808028 | MGnify/ENA primary metagenome ERZ808028 (study PRJEB31490, sample SAMN06133397) | mouse gut metagenome | isolation source: J8_1 | host: mice | place: China: Chengdu | collected 2015-05 ...
GAATGGGTTTAATTTAAAATAAAAATATGGCAAATTACTCGTGACTTTTGGAAAAATCTATGTTATAATCAATTTACCTATATGGGGCATTGGCGCAGTTGGGAGCGCGCAACATTCGCATTGTTGAGGCCACGGGTTCGAATCCCGTATGCTCCATTTTTTTATTTACCTTTCAACTATTATAAATGAGGTCGTCTATGCAAATTATCACCCATAATCTAAACGCTGATAACGCAAACCGCCAGCTGGGCATTACTTGTGAAAACAAGAAAAAATCCACCGAAAAATTATCCACCGGTTACAGGATCAACCGGTCTGCTGACGATGCCGCTGGACTTAGCATTTCAGAAAAGATGCGGCGGCAGATCCGCGGGCTGAATAAAGCTTCCCGCAACATTCAGGACGGTATTTCACTGATCCAGACCGCCGACGGTGCATTGAACGAAGTACATGATATTTTACAGCGGATGAATGAACTGTCCACACAGGCGGCAAATGAAACAAATACCCAGGCGGACCGCGGTGCGCTGCAGGCCGAGCTGAATACTCTCAAATCAGAAATTAACCGGATTTCCAAGACGACACACTTTAATACGCATCGGATCTTAATGGCCAAACAGCTGGTTGAAATTGACACGGACGATTATTCCGCCGCTGTCATGGACGACCGCTTTTACGGAATGGGCAACCGCACCGGATATGTATACGGAAAAACCCTAGATTTTTCCAATATCAACAGTTCCAACAAAGAAGATATGATCGGAAAGCGCTTTTATGTAACCTGTTCGCAGAACTGCTATCAGACATTTACATTTCGTTTTACCGACCAGCAGACATCTTCCATTTCCCTGATCGGCGACAGCCTTTCGGTTGCGATCGGAATGAAAGATACTTCGATCAACAACGGCTCCGACGTCGTAGGAAAGATTTATGACCTGATTGTCAGCAAACAGGCCGATTTCATCAATGAATTGCAAAATACGCGCCCAACCTGGTCGAATTACTACAACGATACGATTATCGGCCATGCAAACGCAGTTTCTGCACAAGGCGCCAACATTACTTTTTATTCGATTTCTTTTTCCCCGCCATACGCCCCCGGCATGGGGCAGATCCACGCGGACGACCTGCTTGAGACGGAAGAGAACTTCCGCATTCAGGTCAACGACAACCCTTATCAGGAAATCGCGCTGAACTTAAAGACGATCAACTCTGCGACCCTTGGGCTCGGCACGCCGGATGTCAGTACGTTTGAACAGGCAGGAAAAACCATGAAATCCGTACAGAACGCCATCGAAAATCTTTCTTCTTACCGTTCCTATCTGGGTTCCATGCAAAATCGCCTGGAAAAAACAATGTCCAGCGTAGATAATACATCGGAAAATACGCAGAGCGCAGAGAGTAAATTGCGGGATGCTGACATGGCAGACGAGACCGTCCGCTATTCCAAAGCCAAAATTCTGGAACAATTCGGTCAGGCGATGCTTGCGAACACCAATCAGCAGCCGGACAGCGTTACGCAGCTCTTAGGCAGCATTTAATCCAAACGTAACTGCAACCATAATTACGCCGAAACACAGATTTCTGTTTTGTCTGTGTTCCGGCGTTTTTTTATTTATACTCTCCATTTATTCAATCGGAATATCCCCTTCAAGCACTTCCCGCTGTACAAAAAGCGTTCCGTCTTTTTTCGTGCCCATAAACCACTTGACCAGGCTCAATTTCATATTTTCAATCTCAATTACCGTAATTCCCCAGGGATGCACGCAGCTTCCGGTATTCACATACAGCTCATGTTCCACTAAATGCGGACGATGAGAATGCCCTGCCACCAGATAAACATTCTTTTTTTCCGCTGCTTCGACCATATGCTTTTCATATTTATGGACTTTCCGGTAATTTCTGGCGGCACTTGTCGGATCGTTGACGCCGAATTGTTCCAGCGGTTTCCAGACATACCGCACAAGAAACCGGGAAATCCGCCAGCAGACAGAATTAAAAAAATCCGCCTGGTGGCCGTGGATCATGTAGACATCCCGTCCTCCCGCCTGGTTTTTCAAGCAAATGCTCTCCGGCAGCGCCTTTCTCAATTCCATATCATGATTGCCGTAAATCTTGCAGAACCGGTTTTTTCTTTTCAAACAGTCAAACATCTGATACACATTACTGTGAGAATCCTGAATGCGCTTCAAACAGCGGTTTTCCCAAAGTTCCTCTCCGTCTCCCAATTCCAGGTAATAAAATCCTTCCGTATAATAATGTTCCAGCGCCGCAAAGTATAAATGCTGATTTCTAAGAAAATTATCCGACATATTGCCGCAGCCCCTATGGCAGTCCGAAAACACGGCGTATCGGCTGCATTTTCCAAGCAAAAGCGCCGTCCCTCTGGAAAGCGCGCGGTCGATTCTTTTTTCGCAGCTCATTTCTTGATCCGTACTTTTCTGCCGTACGCATGCAGCCGCAGCATACGGCGGAAACACCACGGCAATTGCTCATACAAAAACATCATCCGATCCGCCGTTTTCGTAAACGGCCGGGTTGCCGCACGGTAAAGACTGCAGGAAAAGCGGTTTAATTTTTGTACCAACGCACGATACAAGCGTTCCTTACCCTTAGGATGACTCGTTTGATCCAAAAGCACCGTCACCTTTCGTCCCCGGACGCGGTATCGGCCGGAAAGCCCCGCATCTATCAGCCCTTGTTCAAATGCTTCCGCTGCTGCGCAGCTTCCGAACGTAATGCTCGCATATAAAGCCAGATCCTTTGGCTGCGAAAACATCCCCATCCGAAAAGCCGCCAGCCACCAGTGGTATTCCTTTCGGGAAAATAAATGCTCTGTTTTGCGCTTTAAACACATGCCGATCAACGGCATTTCCTCATCGGAAACCGCATTATAATGCACTTTTCTTCTCTGATTTTTGGGAATCGGACGGTTTGCGTGATATACTCCGACTTCCGCCCCCGTATTGATCCCGTACTGTCCTTTCCAGAATTCTATCAGCCAGGTTTTGTTTTTGTAATCAAAATATACCGGAAAACAATCGATGATCATATGAAATTTGGATGCCAGACGATCAAATAATTCCTCATATCCTTCTTTCCGCTGCCATGCGTCCACCTCGCTCACAAAAATATCCTGTGTCCTTTCATAAGCAAACCCAAACGGAACCGTCAGTTCGTTTAAACGCTCTGCCTTCTCCTTCTCACTCATGCGCATCACTTTTCTTTTGCACATTTCACGACGCCAAATCAGCCAGATCACCAGTAAAACGAAAAAGATTCCGACAAATACTCCTGCTTTCTCCATTTGCCTGCAACTCTCCTGTTCTTTTTTACTAAAATATGCGCTGTGATGTGATTCGTTCGTGCAAATTCCCTTCCCAAGCCGCCGATGCGCATGTTTGCTGTTCAAATAATTCCAAAACCGCCGCGCTAACCGGATCACGCCCTTATATAAAAAAAGACGGCTGCGATCCGAATCTTTGGATCACTGCCGTCTTCGTCACATTATTCTAAATTTATATCGCTGCCGCTTTCTTACAGGAATATATATTTACAAACAAATAACACTGCCAGAATATACATCAGCGGCGTAATTTTCTTTGCTTTTCCGCAGACCACATGGATTACAACGTAAGAAATCACACCGAGCGCAATCCCTTCGGAAATACTGTACACAAGCGGCATTGCAATCATACACAGATACGCAGGAATCGCTTCCGCCGCATCTTCAAAGTCCACATTCAAAATCGCAGATACCATCAAAAATCCTACAAAAATCAAAGCCGGCGCCGTTGCAAATCCCGGAATTGCCGTAAAGATCGGCGCAAAGAAAATCGCCAGAAGGAACAGTAAACCGGTTACCACGGAAGCCAGTCCCGTCCGCGCGCCTTCGCCTACGCCCGCGGAACTTTCCACAAACGTCGTTGTCGTAGACGTTCCGAATATGGCTCCCACAGATGTAGCGATCGCGTCTGCCAGCAGAGCCGGACGAATCCGCGGAAGCTTCTCGTCCTTATCGAGCATTCCCGCTTTGGAGGATACTCCGATCAGCGTTCCGATCGTATCAAACATATCCACAAACAAGAACGACAGCAGAACAACCACAAAATTAAAGATACCGACGCCGGAGAAATCCGCCTGGAAACATTGTCCGAACGTATTGCCGATCGCAGAGAAATCCGTCATCGCCATCGCCGGATAGAGCGAATAAAACCCGTTTTCTACATCGACCGTATAAATTCCGGCTGCCTGTGCCAGCATACCAAGCACCCATGTCACGAGAATACCGATCAAAATAGATCCTTTCACACCTTTAATATACAAAACTGCCGTAACGAAAAGCCCGATCAGCGCAAGCACCGCGCAGATGCCCTGTGTATGCCAGTTCCCGGCAAAATCCACATAAGAAACCAGCGTAGAGTCGTTTGCCACAACAATATGCGCGCCCTGTAAGCCGATAAATGCAATAAACAGGCCGATTCCGGCGCTGACGCCTTTTTTTAGCGTACTCGGAATCGCATCAAAGATAGCTTCCCTTACTTTTGTAAGAGACAATACGATAAAAATCAATCCCTCGATAAAAACCGCCATTAACGCTACCTGCCAGGAATATCCCATCGCGCCGCAGACCGTAAAAGAAAAATAGGCGTTTAATCCCATTCCCGGAGCCAGGGCAAACGGATAATTGGCAAGCAACGCCATGGCCAGCGTTCCCACAAAAGATGCCAGGCACGTTGCAATCAAGACTGCCGTCGCATCCATATTGGAGCCGAACTCATTGGAAAGCAGGCTTGGATTGACTGCCAGAATATAAGCCATTGTCATAAATGTTGTGATACCGGCAACGACTTCCGTCTTTACCGTAGTACGATTCTCATGTAATTTAAAAAAGTTCTCTAACATAAATTATTCTCTCCCATTTCTATTTTCCGTCATAGATCACGACGGAATCCACATCGTATTTTCCCAGCTTGTCCCTGCCTTTTAACCCGGCAAGTTCCATCAGGAAAATAATCTTAACCACTTCTCCTCCCAGCTCTTCGATCAGCTTGGTACAGGCTTCGATCGTTCCTCCCGTTGCGATCAAATCATCCACCAATATTGCTTTTTGACCCGGAACAATCGAATCTCTATGCATTTCAATTTCTGCACTGCCGTATTCCAGGTCGTATTTTGCAGATATGGTCTCACAGGGAAGTTTCCCTTTTTTGCGGATCGGAACAAACGGTTTTCCAAGCGCGTAAGCGATCGGAACTCCAAAAATGAACCCTCTCGATTCCGTTCCTGCCACCACGTCAAAATCCACGCCGTCCAACAGACGAATCATGGAATCAATTGCCAGCTTCAAACCTTCTGCATCCTGAAGAACTGTCGTCACATCCCGGAAAATAATACCTTCTTCCGGAAAATCCGGAATATTCCGAATGTACTCTTCTACTTTCTTCACGCTGCACACCTCCTTTTTCATACTCTCGCATTGTGAACAAGTTAATAGGATAAAATTTCATATCCCTCTTCCGTCACCAGCACCTGAACTTCCCACTGTGCCGACGGCTTGCCGTCTTCCGTATATGCTGTCCATCCGTTCGCATCATCTATATAAATTTCTACACGGCCCATATTGATCATCGGTTCGATCGTAAATACCATTCCGGGAACCATCAGCATCTCTGTCCCGCGCCTGCTGTTATAGCTGACCCAGGGATCCTCATGGAACTCAAGCCCTACGCCGTGCCCGCCGATTTCACGCACGACCGTATAACCATGGGCATACGCATAATCATGTATTGCCTGTCCCATATCACCCAAAAATCCCCATGGTTTTACCTCTTTTAAGCCTACGTCGATACATTCTCTTGCCACTTGCACCAGCTTTTTCTTCTCGGGACTTACTTCTCCGATACAAAACATTCTGGAGGAATCCGAATAAAATCCGTTGAATATTGTCGAAATATCGACATTTACGATATCTCCTTCTTTTAGTATATCTTCCTCAGACGGAATCCCGTGGCAGACCTGCTCGTTGACGGAAGTGCAGGAGCTTTTCGGAAACCCATGATAATGCAGGGTTGCCGGTATTCCTCCCATTGCGGTTGTTTTTTCATGCACCAGCCGGTCGATTTCTTCCGTACTCATCCCCGCATGAATCTTTGCCGCCACTTCATCCAAAACGGCGATATTGATCTTCGCACTCTCTTTAATCCCTGCAATCTGCCGCGGCGTCTTAATGATATCATGATCCGGCACAATATGCCCCTCATCTTTGATTCTGGCAATCTTCTCGTCAAACGCCTGGTGGCAGACCTTATATTTTCTGCCGCTTTGGCACCAACAGGGATCGTTTCTTCCTATTTTCTGTGACATAATGTTCCTTTCGTCTGTTAATTTACCGTAATTTTTCCAAAATCAAGGCGATCCCACAAGGCATCGTTGATCTCATAGGTATGCGTCTTCAATAATTCCCGGTAGCTGTCTCCATTGACATTATACTCTCTGTAGTCAACCCCCTGCGCATCCGCATAGCGCTGCTGTTCTTTCTGTGCGAGCGCCATACGCAAAAACACTTCCTCCAGCTCTTCTTCCTGTATCCCCAGGCGTTTTTGTCCTTCTTCTTCCAGATCGCTCCAAAAATCCGCTTTCCGGTTTTCCATATAGATGCGTTCTTCCTCTGTCAATGCCGCGTCTTCCTTCACTGCCATATCATAAAAAATTACGTCATGCACCGCCATCTGTACCGCCATGGATTTTGCCTCCACTCTCAGAAACGAACCGTTGGTATGGATATTCCAGTATTTTCCCGTATGTTCCAGGTCATATACTTTTGCCTGCTTTTGCGTTTCCATCTCCTGATATGCCACGTAAAATGCCACATCCCGAAACTTGTAATCGGAACCGTCCACCGTAACCGCCGTGTCATCCAAATGTTCCCGGAATACGATTTTCTCCAGGCTTTTTGCACGGGAAACCGCTGCGGCTGCAACTACGGCTACCAAAAGACACATCACTGCCAAAAACACATATGTCTGCCGGCCGCCTTCTTGTTTTTTCATATTATAAAACCCTTCTGACTGCCACGATGGTCCGGTAGGTCGCCGAACTTGTCGTAATTCCCACTGCCGTACTCTGGGCATGTACAATCCTTCCGCCGCCCATATAGATCGCGACATGTCCGGAATAACAGATCAAATCTCCCGGCTGCGCGTTGGCATAGCTGACCGATTTTCCGCATCCCTGCAGCGCTGCCGAACTATGCGGCAGGCTGATACCGAAATGCGCAAACACGCTCATAACAAATCCGGAACAGTCCGCACCGTTTGTCAGGCTGCTGCCGCCCCATACATAAGGATTTCCGACAAACTGGCAGGCATACGAAACGACGTCGCTACCGCTGACATTTGTGGCATACCCGGGGTTGGAACCGCCGCCGGAGGTTCCGCCGCTGCCGGAAGCCGAACCGCCGCCGGAGCTGCCGCTGCCGGAGTTGGAACCGCTGCCGCCGCCCGAATTTCCGCCGCTGTTTGCCTTTGCTGCCGCTTTTGCCGCTTCTTCCGCTTCTTTTTGTCTGCGTTCCTCATCTTTGATGACCTGGTTCTGCGCAGCAATCGTCGATTGAAACTCTGCCGCTTTCGCCTGTGCCGCCGCAAGCTGATTGTCATAATCTCCCATCTGGGAACGTTTTTTTGCCAGCACGGTCTCCAGCGAATCCTGCTGCTGCGCATATTCTTCCTGCATCGCCAGAAGTTCCGCTTTTTCGGTTTCTACCGTAGACTTTAAATCTGCTACCTGCTGTACCGTCGTCTGGTACTGCGTTAAAAGATTTCGATCGTATTCATAAATATCCGAAACATATTCCACGCGGTTTAAAAAGTCGGTCATATCCGCAGAGCCAAGCAGTGCTTCCAGCATGGCGGTATCCCCGCGCTCATACATAAACTGGATCCGTTTTTTCATGGATGCATACTGTTTTTTCTCCGTCTCCTGCGCGGCGGCAAGATCTGCCGTCACCTGCTCCAACTGGGTGTTTTTATCGGCAAGTTCTTCCTCTAATATCCCGATATTAACCAAAAGATTGACGAGCTCGGCATCTTTTGCATCGATCTCACTCTGCAGGGCTGCCTGCTGCCGTTCCAGATCGTCTATTTTTTTATTCGCCGCATTTAAATCTTCTTCCGCTTTTTTCTTTGCGTTCTTTGCCTTATTGATCGTGCTGGCATCGACGGTCTGTATATGGGCAAATGCCACTGCAGACGCCAATATCACTGCCAAAATATGTACTCTTCTTTTTTTATTCATCAGCTACCTCCGCTTATATGTTGCTTCTGCCGCATCAAAACGTAACGATCTTTTTTTTTTTCTCTTTGAGATACAAGTATCGCGTTCATTATAACATTCTGCATGGATTTCCACAAGGGAATGTTGTGAAGGATACATGTATTATGCGCGGCATAACGCTTGTCAACATTGGTCACACAAAAAATAACCGTCCATCCCGACAAGAGATCTGACGGTTATTTCCATGAGCATTTATCCCACTGTCTTAATAATCAAAAGCTTTTCTCCCGGTTTTACATACGACCCGGTCAGATGATTGGTTTCCATCAGGTTCTCCATCGTCGTATGGTGTTCCTTTGCGATCCCAAAAAGCCGGTCGCCCTCTTTTACGATATATCCAACGATACCGGGACTTTGCTGCAGCGCGGCAAGATCGAGTTCCGTCTCTTCCATATCGGCAATGATCTGCCTGTTTTGCTGTTCAAATGCCAGCAGGTTTAAACTGACAACCGCTTTGATTTCAATGGTTCGGCTGTCGGAAAGCACGCAGGTCACCTGGTCAATGCCGCCGTCGAGCTGAATTTTGACCGGATGATCCGCCGCCGGCACTTCTATCGCCTGTGAAAACGGAAGCAGTGCTTTTGCCGCGGCAACCGGCATAGATTCGTCCGAAGTCATATACAAAATTTCAACGGTCAAAATCCCTTCCGCCAGCACGCCTTCCGGCGTCATTGTCGTCTGCTCGATTTCCAGTTTTTCTTCATTGATGCAGATCTGAAGAATATCCTCCTGCGCGGCGTCGATTTCGATCTTATCCGAAATCCGGCATTTCGCATCGTTTTTCACCAGAAGTTTCTCGAAACAGGACGCTTCAAACCTGGGCGTCACCTGCCGGTCCAAAGCATACAGATCCGAGATCATATCGATCCGGTCCTCTTTCCAGATGCAGATAGCCAAGTGAATGACCATTTCCAATAAAAGATTTCTTTCTTCCCCGTCCTCATCCTGCAGCATTTCCAGGTCAGACTGTGCCAGATCCGCCGAAATCCGGTAGATCAAATCCTCTTCACACGTATTGCATTCGACGCTTCCCTGAATGGGCACGGTCGTTTCAAACCATTGCAGGCGTTCTTCTTCCTCCGCTCCGGAATAGAGCACATAGACCAGCGCTTCCCCGCTGACTTCGATTTCTCCGTTTTTCATACGGCTGTTGATCCCCCGCAACTGAACGCTGTTCCAGAGAATTTCATGCATATTCGGTTTGTTGGAGGAGAGCGAAAGCTCTTTTCGGATCCGAAGCGTATCTTTTTTATCCGTCACCAGCTCCAATACGTCCATCTGCTCTTTTTCAATCTCACAGTCCGCTTCGTTTTTGACTCCGGTCAAAATTTCCGCTTCTTCCGGTTTTTCTGCCACGGCACGAAATTCCACGAGAGAACGGATGCTTAGTTTCCTGGAATTAATGACGCTGACAGAAATATCCTCAATCCGTCCTTCTACTTTTACCGGATCAAATTCCTGCGCCGCATCGATGCTAAGGCTCTCCTGGAACGGAATTTCTCCTTTCAGGCTGTTGATCTTCCCGCTGTCTAAGTCCGTACGGTACAAAATTTCAAACTCCAATATCCCTTTGAACCAGACATGCCCGTTGTTCACATGCACTTCATCAAAATGAACCGTCCCCCGTTCTCTGATCACTTTTGTTAAATCCGGCTTAAAATCCGGCAGATTATAATCATCATCCAGCGTAATCTGGCTGAATGCCTTGCCGATTTCTTTGTTTTTGTGCAAAACCTGTCTCTCTAATTCCACAAAAAAACCTCCGTTCTGAATTTGTACTGTAACTTTGTACTATACTTATTCAGAACAGAGGGTATTTATTCCTTATTTATGCCAAAGGGCGTACCCCCTTAGCAAAGCTTCATCCGTATCTCCCTTGTAATAATATCCGTATAACTAAATGATAATAATTGCGGCGGATTCCCTGCATGCGCGTCCTCTACCAAAATGGTGAATACGCTGGGATATGCATTTTGTATCACGCCTTGCTGGATATCTATTTTATTCCTTCCTCGGTCCAGTTGAATCATTACCTTGCTTCCACACTGCTGGTGTACTGATGCACGTACTTTGTTGATGTCTTCCTGCTGCATTCTTTTACCTCCCTTTTCTGTGGCTGCTAATGCATGAGTTGTCTGGTTTAACCGTTTCAGTATAGCACAGCGCTAAATGAATGTCAAAAGGAAAATTCCCCGGACTTATCGGCGTTTTGCCGCAGGCGCCGTTTATTTCTTTTTAATTGACGCCGCTTTACTCTGTCCCTTTTTCGCCAGAAGCTTCTTATAGGCCGCGTATTTTTTCTTTGGAATGATAAGCTTTAATTTTGCTGCGGTTCCTTTGAAAGCGTTTTTCCCGACTTTTTTGAGCTTTTTGCTTTTGATCTCAATGCTCTTTAAGTTCTTATCTTTATAAAATGCTTTTCCCCCAATCTCGGTCAGGCGCGTACTCCGAATCACTGCTTTTTTCAGCGCCGGACAATTGGAAAATGCCTGTGCGCCTATTTTTTCCACATTTTTGCCGACCTGAATACTGTCCGCTTTTTTATGGTTCAAAAATGCCTTCGCCGCAACTTCGGTTACCTG
>ERZ808028.1960-NODE-1960-length-10914-cov-5.807604_pt1 | contig 10914 bp, 18 predicted proteins | sample MGYA00380184_ERZ808028 | MGnify/ENA primary metagenome ERZ808028 (study PRJEB31490, sample SAMN06133397) | mouse gut metagenome | isolation source: J8_1 | host: mice | place: China: Chengdu | collected 2015-05 ...
CTTAGGGGCAGGGCTGCCGCGGAAGCGGAGAGGGCGTCCCAGGGGAAACGGGTACACCACAATAGAAGAATGCCAATATGAAATCCAACGCTTGAAGATAGAGAATAAATTACTGCGGGATTCTCTGCGGTTCACAGGAAGGAAGTGAGACCAAGGATAAAGTACCATATCATTTACCTCCACAGGAATGAGTATCGAGTGTCGGTTATGTGTAAGACTTTTGGTGTGTCAAGAAGCGGTTATTATGACTTTGTCCGCCGGTTAGACAGAGCTGACGCAGATGCCGGTCTGGCCCAGCTAATCCGGGAGGGTAAATGTCAAGAAGAATTTAGACAAGTAAAGGAATTTTCTTTACAGTGAAGGAGAGCGGAGCGGAGCCGCCAGCGGGCGGGACGGGAGATTTATGAGGTGTCCCCCTTGGGGGACGGTACACCGGACATGTTTAAACAGCGTCAAGACCAAAAAATTTTCTCTGGGTTTGCGTAAGAGCCCAGAGAAATTTTTTTGCAAGTTGGCCCGTTGGGCCAAGTCTTGACCCTGTATAAACGTCCGGTGTGCTGTATTGACACACAGCCCGCAGGGCTGTGCTTCACCACTTTTGGATTTTGGGAGCCGGGTGCATACCCAGAGAGAGGAGTTACTATCATGTGGACAATCCAAACACCGAGCGGACTAATCCTGTTCCAGGACAAGTACCGCAAAAACTGCTTCGAGTATGTCAAACAAGCTATCGCCAAAGGGGCAGACCGAAACAATCTTATTCTTGTAAAGTTGAAAAGGGAGGGAAAGCGATGACTCTGGACGATTGGAAGGGCGTGCTGCTGCTCCAGGAGGTGGAGGCCCTGGAGGACTTCGGATATACTGCGGAGCAGTGCGGAAACCGGGAAATCAGCCGAGACGAGGTATTTGAGACAATCGTAGAGTGGAATGGCGGGATCAGTACGGCTTACCGGATTAAAAGCATTATCAGCCGGGTGTACGGCGTGGAATTGTAACACGAGTGTGGAGCCGCAACGGCGTGGATCAGCCAGCTGAAGGTGAAAAGTTGTGTTACGGTAAGCTGACCTAACGGCTTACACGGGGAGAAGGGAGCAGGACATGGCACAGAAGAACAACATCAGGAGTATCCGGTTTTCGGACGAACTGGCGGAGCTGATCAACCAGCAAATTGGAGCAAATTTTACAGAGAGATTTGAGAATTTGGTTACTCAGTGTGTTTGGACACTTCCCGGTAAAAAAGAGGAGATCAGACGTCTGGATAAAGAGATCAACAAAAAACAGGAGCAATACCGGGAAATGGCCGAGAAAGTCACACGACTAAGAAGAACATTAGAGCAGCTTGAAAGAGTAATCAATCAAGAAATGCTAAATTGGAATCAGAAAATGTAACACAAATCAGCTCGAGCTGCCGGCGACCAGGTTAAAAATTTGTGTTACAATAGCGCCGCTCACGGCCCTGGCTGTGGGCGGGACTGTTTAAGGTCAAACGCTTTGACGTATAAGGAGGTACGGGGCTATGACGAAAAAACAGCACTACATGACGGAGCATGAGCGGTACAAGCTGGAATCTTACCTGGAGGCCGGGCGGGGCGTGTCCTGGATTGCCCGAAAGCTGGGCTTTTGCCGCCAGACGATTTACAACGAGATGAAGCGCGGGGCATACCTCCACCGGGTAGAATGGGCGGATAAGGAGCGATACTCGGCGGACAAGGGCCAACAAATTCATGAGTACAACCAAACGGCCAAGGGCCGTCCCTTGAAAATCGGGAGTGACCGGAAATACGCTGACTTCCTGGAGCGGAAAATGCTGGGTGTCCAGGAGAGCGGAAAGGTGGACCGGCGCAAGCGGTATTCTCCTGCGGCGGCGCTGGAGCTGGCCCGGAGGGCGGGCTTTGAAACGTCGGTATGTGTGGGAACGCTGTACAGCTACATAGACAAGCGGGTCTTTCTGAATCTGTCCAACAAGGATTTGTGGGAAAAGGGGCGGGTGAAGCAGAAAAAGCAGAAGGTTCGGCGGTCGCCCCACCCATTGCTGCCGTCCATTGTGGACCGGCCGGAGATCATCAATCAGCGCGGGGAGTTGGGCCACAAGGAGATTGACCTGATTGTCGGCTGTGAGGGGAGCAAAGCAGCTACGCTGACCATGACGGACCGGAAAGGCCGGACGGAGCTGGCCTACAAGATACCGGATAAGCGGGCGGCGTCGGTACGGGCGGTGTTTGATAGGCTGGAGCGGAAAATGGGTAAGCGTCGGTTTCGGGAGATGTTTAAGAGCATTACCACGGACAACGGGCCGGAATTTCTGGAGTATGACCTTTTGACAAAATCAATTTTTGGCGGGAAACGGTTTGAGGTGTATTACTGCCATTCTTACTCCGCCTGGGAGAAGGGGACCAACGAGAATCACAACCGGCTTATGCGGAGATTCTTCCCCAAAGGGACTGACTTCACCAGAGTGTCACAGCGGAGCATACAGGAGGCGGTGGATTTTTTGAATCACTATCCCCGAAAACTACTGGGATGGAAAATGCCGGTTGAGGCGGCGTAACACAATTTTAGCGGCCTGGTCGAGCTCCAGAAGATCTGCCTGTGTTACAGGGGGAGGGGCCCCCGCGCGGCAAGCCGCTGGCGGGGACCCCCGAAATTATTTCTTATACTCACGGCGTTTGAGACGAAACCAGTGCTTGGAGGGTTTGGCCACGGCGTCCATATTGGATTGCTGGGTGTTCTGCTGTAGCTTGAGAATTTCATCCTCTGACATCATGTCCCCGGCTTTCATGGATTTCTTTAGGTTGCCCACGCAAGCCAGGGTATCGTAGGCGTTATAGTCCCGGTCCCGGACAAACCAGCAGCGGCGGCTCATGGGTGTGACCAGTTTGGTGCTGGTGGCGTTCTCCAGGTCCCAGGCGTCAAAGAGCTTGAGCCTTTGGAATCTCCATAACTTCTCACAGTCTACCACGTAGCTTGTCACCTGTCGCAGGAGGGCGTCCACATGGCCGAAACGCTGGGCGGTGTAGTACAGGGATATGTAGTAGTGGCGGCAGGTGAGGATGGTATTGAGAAAAAGCGGGTCGATGTTGGTCTTAAAGTTGCGGCTGTTCATCTGAACGCTGAACTCGTCGCCAAGTACCAGCGTGACGGTGAGGGTGTCGTGTTCGTCATCATAGGCCCGGTTATTCTCAGCGGCAAGGACAATCTGCTCCAGACTGACAAAATCCTCGTAAGGGATGGACAGGGAGACGTTAGAAATGACTTTGATTCTCTGAATAACAATCTTCTTTCGGCGGGAGCACCAGACTTTTTTCCCATCATAGCGGCGATAAGCGGACACCACCTTATGAACGGCGGACAGGGTTTTGCCCTTGCCAAACAGGCCGGTATAGGCTACCAGTTCCCCGGAGCCGCAGAGGTTGAAGCGGAGGCGACGGAAGTAGTAGTACATATCCTTGGCCCCATACCAGGCCAGGGCGAAGGGGTGCAGGACGGCACAGCGGATGGTTGTGAAAAATGCCAGGATGACCACCAGAGCAATGAGGATAATTAAAATCATAGAGCCTCCTTTGTAACACAAAATTTCTTCAGGTGCTGAGTGACGTCACTAACGATTGTGTTACATTACCAGCGGCGGAAGTCCATGACGGCCTCGGCCAGGCGGCCGATCACCCGGAAAACGCCGGAGACCAGGACGATGCCCACCAGGACGGTGAGCAGATATGGGATAAGCTCGGCCAGGTTGTCGGGCGGGACCATGTCCAGGCCCACAATGCCGAAAAACTCAGCTACCAGCGCAGCCATTGAAATCCCCCTTTCAGGATTTTGATACAGGCAGCGGCAAAGGCCGCTAAAAGAATGAGCAGGAGCAGCCCTTCCGTGACGGTGTAGTCCTGGAAGGAGGTGGTCAGGACGGGGTGGTCGAGGGTCTGCTGGACGGTCTCGGCATAGGTCAGCAGCTTGTCCATGCCCTTAATCTCCATGGGGCCGGTGTCCACTTCCGTGGAGATATCGCCGGTCTGGTCGCCCTCCTCTGGCAGTTCATCAGCGTCAGCCGGGGGAGATTCTTCCGCTTCTTCCTGGCCGCTTTGGACGAGCCGGTCAATAAGCTCGTCCACAGAGACGACGGTTAAAGGGTTTGCGGGTTCCGGCTCACTGGGCAACTCCGGGTCTGGCTCAGGCGGCGGCAGTTCTGGTAATGGCTCAGGAGCCGGGGACGGCTCGGGCGTGGTGGTGATGACTTCTTCATCCAAGGTGCTGCACCTCTCAATCTCCGAAAAATATTTCGCCCAGAATGCGGGCCACAATACCAACGACGGCAGAGAACAGGAACACCTCCCACAGGGAGAATGTGAAGCCGTACAGGGTAAACTTCAGTGAAAACAGCTCCACCGTTTTCGCGAACAGGGCAGCTATATCGTTCATCTTCTCACCGCCTTTAAAATGCCGATAAAGGTAATCGCGATGACGCCGAAAGTCAGGATACTGGTGATCTCCGGGGGGAGGAATGGGAAAATCGCGGCCAGGAAGTCCAGAAAGCCGCCGAAGAGGGCGGGCAGCTCGTCGAAGATGGATAGGATACTTTCGACAATGCCCTTGAACTTGTCCGTTATCATGTTCACCAGGGAGGTGAGGGCGTCCAGGATTTTGCCGAGGATGGCCTCAATAATCTCAATGATACCGCCGAAGCCGGAGCCGATGAGATCGCCCAGCTTCTCCCAAATGCTCTTTTCTTCCTCTGAGCCGGGCGGGACGGTGCCCTCCATATCTTTGTACTGCTCGCCGCAGACGGAACAGGAGTAGATGGTATAGCCCTGCTGGAGGAGGTTTCCTTCCTCGTCGTAGGTGGTTTGGACGGTGCGGTCTACCACCCAGTTGTGGCCGGTGGCGGGGATGGTTTCGGTTTTGGTCTGGTTACACTTGGAACAGGTGGAGGTCACCTTGCCCGCGGTGGTACAGGCGGGCTCCGTCCTGCCTGTCTCCGTCCAGATATGATTACAGCCGCCAGGTACATCCGGGCCGGGTTCCCCGGAGCCGTCTACCAGATAGTAGACGTTGTAGATGGTGTCGCCCTCTTTGATGGTGACATTCTCGTCGCCGTAGGTGATGGTGATGGTGTCGCCGGTCTCGGTGGTGACGGTGTAGCTGCGGTCCTCATAGTTGTAAGACCAGTCGCTCATGGTGTGAGTCTCACCGGTGGCGGGGTTGTAGATTGTGTTGTTGGTCTCGTTGACGATTTTGTCGCCCTCCACCTTGATGATCTGGCCGTTGTCACCGATAATGCCGTAGTCGCCAGTTATGGAGGTGGGGCGGGAGGTGATGTTGTAGGTAGCATTAATTTCATTAACCAAAGAATCTAATGGAATGACTTTATAAACAGGAGGGCTACAAGCAGCACTAACAAGTGAAGAATTAACACCTCTATCAAAAGGGCCAGCTTTAGAACTATATGCAGACGAAGAAGCTGAAACCTTGGAGCCTTTATTGTAAAAAATAGAAGAATTTTTAATCCAATATTGGATTAAATCATACTTTGTATCATTTACAATCATAAAACCGTTGATAGAAGGATTATCCATGAGAATATAATAACCATCTAAAGGGGATGAAATCTTGAATAAAAACTCAACATAGTAAAATGAAAAGTGTGAAGAACCAGATTTAGGGACAACAGACAAGGAATTATTCTCACAATTGAAATGTCCCACCCCATCATAACCAGAATAACCCAAATAAGAGGTATGCGTACAAGAAATTCCTTCTTTTCCAATTCCGGAACCTGCGTTTTGTACCCGTATACCATCATGAACACCTTGTATGTATAAACTACCATCCGAATTGTAGCTGGGCGCTGGCAATTCCGCCACCTGAGCATCGTAGGATTGTTGGAGGTCTTTTTCGTAAGCTGTGAATGAATCACCACAAAGATCACAAACACAACGATAACGGACCTCACCATTAACATTACCCTCTTTGAAATAAGAAGAAGCATGATGATATGTGTCTTCTGATTTAGAGCAAGTACCAAAACCACCGGCAAAATTGATGACCTGTTTTATTACATCATTACTGCCAGCGACCCAATTCCAAAATGTATCTCGAGAAACATATTCAGTATCAGACGCACTTGCGGGAACTGATAAAAATGATACCAATAAACAGAAAACTAGAAACTTTTGTCTATTTCGTCCCAAACTTGACACCACCCGACAACACATGATAAAATTTCCAACAAGGAGAGGAAATTATGAAAAAATTTGAATTGAAATTTTGGCACCCAGTTGCGGGTTTTGCTTTAGCAAAACTTCTCCAAAGACTAAACGTCAATCTAATTAAATTAGATTTTCAGCCTGTACTTGGGGATATAATTACTTGGATAGAAAACCTGTGTGTAATACTGATTTTGTATGTAATTGCCCGAAATATTTACCGTTCAGTCTCAGAGCCAACTATCCATTGGGAAGGCTATGAATATGACAAACCATGTTCAAAACCTTCTTCTCCCAGCAAAATGCAAGAAATAGAAAGAGAATTGGACGAGATAGAGGCCACGTTGGACGCCATTTCAGAGGCGGACAAATCGGACGGAAAGATAACACCGATTTGGAACAGTAAACCGCCCAAACGGTAATGTAACACAGCGAGGAGCTGGAGCCGGGCCGGATCAGCGGCGCAGCTGGGGAACATTGTGTTACAGGCGGCGGCGCTTATCAAAAAAGGCCTCAATTTTCCGGGCGAGGAAGCGACCTAGGAAGAAGCCGCCAGCGGTAAGCAGGGCAGAACCGCACAGCCAGGCGGTGAACAGGACAATTTCGTAAATCATCTTACAGCCTCCCTTTACGGCCCTGATGAAATATGTACGTCAGCAGGGCGGTGACGGTCAGGAACAGCAGCACGCCCAGAAAAAGCCGGAGCGGCGGAAAGCCCAGGGTGGCAGCCAGGGTATGGTTGAACAGGTCGATGACCTGGGAAAGCCAATCCATCATAAAATCACATCCTTTGAGGATAGGGGCACGGCCTGGGGCCGTGCCCCTTTTGGGTCTAGCCGCGGGCGGCATTGCGCAGGCTGGTGAACAGCGCAATGCCCACAGGCAGCAGGCTGGCGGCCACGAACAGGGTCAGCAAAGGGTTGCTGGTCAGCAGGTCCCAGACCTTGCCCATCAGCTGAGTGATGGTATCCACAGCCGACATGACAGCACTCATGCCGCCGGTGGTGACAGTGGTAGAAGTATCGCCCATGGTGTGCTCCTCCTTTCCTTTGTGATTATCTGTAACACGTCGGCGCAAGCCAGGACAGCGGCAGCGGCGTCAAAGTGTGTTACATTCTTCTGTTTTCTCTGAAAATGCACATTCAAGGCCCCGGAAGATTCATGAATCGTTCATCAAGTGATATACTGCTTCTGATAAAATATTGGGTGCCTAATCCAAATTTATTTACAGGAGGAGTATGTCTTTATGGAACTTATCAAGAATTTAATAGTGCTGGGAGAATCTGCCTTGAAAGTAATGGGGACTATTCCAGTCCTGGGAATAGCAATTTTAGCACCTATCGTTATTCCTCCAATTATCAGGGCAATGAAGCGCTGGTAAGCCCTCCAGGACCTTGAAGGTGCATTTTCAGAAGGTTGGGTATTACATGCCCTGATAGACCTGGATACACAGCAGAAGTTCCTCGGCCTCAGCATGGGTGATAAGCTCCAGGACGAAGGCCACATCTATGTAGGCGGCGGCTTTGCCCAGGAGAAAGGGCGCGGTTACCCGGTCCTGGTGTGCCGCTTCTTCGATGAAGCCGCCCAGGACGTCATAGGATAGGTCATTCAGTTCCAGGTATTGCTTCACCTATACCACCCCTCTGGCAATCTGTAGGGAGTTGTAATCTGTAACTAGGGATATCTGCTTGTCCGATAATCGCCTGGCGGAATCCTTGGCAAGCTCAAAGATGTACGGCCACCCCATTGTCTGGAACAGGATGGCCAAGGAAGGGCCCACCTGAGCCTCTACCCAGTTTCCAATCTGCTCCACCGTGTGCTGGATCACCTCACGGGCCACCAGGCGGACGGATTCCAGCTCGTCCACGAAGTCCTGCCACCAAGGGCAGACAGTGCAGCGGGTGATATTGCTGTCGTCCCGGTCGATGAAGCTGAATTTGTCGTTGATGACCTGAGCGGCCAGCTTGCCCACGTTCTCGGAGGTGGTCATCTGCCCCACAAAGGCGTTGGCGTTCTTGGAGCGCATGACCAGCTCCACCCGGACCCAGTGGCCGGGCTCACCCTGCTCCAGAGCCTTGTCATAGATACGGACACGGAAAGAGGAAGATGGAGCGCCGAGATAGGCAGTAGCTCCACTGCGCTCCTGGCCGTTGAAGGAAATTACGGTAGACCGGGTGGTCATGCGGCTGTTTAACTCGTTCGTCTGGGTTTTGGTGAGGATGGCGTCCATGTCCAAATATCCCTCCCGGTCGTCACAGGCGATATCAATGCGGGAGACGTTGGCGTCAGCGTCGGAGGCTAGGAGCTGGAACAGGGCCGGGAAGGCCACGCTCTGGGTGCCCTGCTTGTCCTCCAGGTCTAAGGTTAGCTTGGACATGGTTTCAAAAGTGCGGCAGCCGTTGCCCGACATGGACACGCAGACACCCATGTCCTTGAAGTAGTCGTCCTCACGGCCCTCGCTGCATACCAGAATGTCTGAAAACCGCATAACTTTGTTGTAGCCCATCAGGCTGTAGCCGGTGTCCTGGAACAGGGCCGGGTCCATGCCCAGATAGGTCTGTATCACTGTGTTGGGGTCCTTCTCCTTGACTGAGAATGTCAGCCAGTCTATCAGCACTTGACACTTCATTTGTCTATCTCACCTTCCTGTCATGAGTACCCCCGTGATTACTTTCGGGGGTCCGGGAGACCGGCGAAGGCCTCCCGGAACGTTGAACTTTCCTTGGTCAGTTCGGCACGTCTCACGACGTTCCAGTTTTTTACAGGGCCTCAGTATTCAGCCCGATTCGATGACAGCTGGAGCTGGTACTCCTCCCAAAAGTCGTATGCTTCATCTGAGAGCCACCAGGGAGTGGGGCAGTGCTTGATTGCCTCCAGTGTTTCAGGGTCCATTGCAGCTCCTTACTGGTCCAGAGCCGCAGCCTGTACCCGGCCCTTGTCGTCAAAGAAGAGCTTTACCCGGTCGCCGGGATTCAGGCCGTCCATAATATCGCTGCTCAGGCACTTCTTTTTCTCGGCCTTAAAGCCGAAGGCCCGGTAATCCTCGGAGGTGTAGGTGCTGGCGGGAGAGAGTACAAACATGTTGAAGAAGGGGACCCGCCTCCCGTCCCGGGCCTCAAACGTGCCCTGTGCTCCGCCAAGGAACACATATCCCTGATACTCCATATCTACTTTGAATCCGCTCATTTTCGAGCTCCTTTCTGGGGTCCTGCCCCTGTCCATATCAGTGCTGGAAAGCCTTGTAACCACCCGGCGGTCTACGGGTCGGCGCCCCGTGGCTTTTTGATGTGACCTAAACCAGCTCTGTTAAAAAATAACAGCCGGACAAATTCCGACTGTCCATTTACATATTAAAACTTGCCATATTCATCGTCCTGGGAAATAATACTTGCAAGAGAGGCGGGAAACAGGTACAATAACAGTTATGCCATATACTGATGAGTGGGGGAAATAAGATGGACCGTACCTTGGAGCACATCCTGCCAAATGTACAAAAGCCGGCCCGGTACACAGGGGGAGAATATAATGCTGTTGTGAAGGACAGGGGGAAGGTAGACCTCCGCTATGCCCTGTGCTTTCCGGACACCTATGAGATTGGCATGTCCAACCTGGGCTGCCGTATTCTTTACGGCGTGATGAATGAGCGGCCTGACGTCTGGTGTGAACGGTGCTTTGCCCCTTGGGGGGATATGGAGGCGGAGATGCGCCGGGAGGGGCTGCTTCTCTACGGCCTGGAGAGCGGCGATCCCATTGCCGATTTTGACATGATCGGTTTTTCTTTGGGCTATGAGATGTCCTATACCAATGTGCTGAATATGCTGGATCTGGCCGGTCTGGAGCTTCGGAGTGCAGACCGGCCTGAACTGGCTCCTCTGGTCGTAGCGGGGGGAACCTGCTGCTACAATCCGGAGCCTCTGGCGCCCTTTGTGGACTTTTTTGTCCTGGGGGAGGGGGAGGAGGTCACCCTGGAGTATATCGACCTCTACCTTCAGGCCAGGGAAGAGGGCTGGTCCAAGGGGGAATTTTTAGAGGAAGCCGCAAAAATTGAGGGCATCTATGTGCCCTCCTTCTACGAACCGGTGTACCGCCCCGACGGCACGCTGGAGTCAGTTGACATAAAACCGGGAAGCGGAGCCCCGGAGACCGTTACCAAGCGGATCGTCCAAAACATGGATACAGCCTATTTCCCGGTGAAGACCATCATTCCCTCCACGGAAATTGTACACGACCGGGTGATGCTGGAGCTCTTTCGGGGCTGTATCCGGGGCTGCCGCTTCTGTCAGGCGGGCTACGCCTACCGGCCTGTGCGCTCCCGGAGCCCGGAGCTGCTGGCAAAATACGGGAGGGAGGCCATAGAGGACTCGGGCTATCAGGAGATGACCCTGTCCAGCCTGTCCTCCACCGACTATCTGGATCTGCTGCCCCTGTGCGACGAGCTGCTGGACTACTGCGCTCCCCGGGACATTGGGCTGTCCCTGCCCTCTCTGCGGGCGGACACCTTCTCTATGAGCCTGATGGAGCGGCTCCAGCGGGTGCGCCGGGGCGGGCTGACCTTCGCCCCCGAGGCGGGCACCCAGCGCCTCCGGGACGCCATCAACAAAAATCTCCGGGAGGAGGACCTGCTCCAATCCTGCAAAACCGCCTTCGCCGGGGGCTGGAGTGGGGTGAAGCTCTACTTCATGCTGGGCCTGCCCACCGAGACCGACGAGGATGT
>ERZ808028.1962-NODE-1962-length-10907-cov-3.516898_pt1 | contig 10907 bp, 7 predicted proteins | sample MGYA00380184_ERZ808028 | MGnify/ENA primary metagenome ERZ808028 (study PRJEB31490, sample SAMN06133397) | mouse gut metagenome | isolation source: J8_1 | host: mice | place: China: Chengdu | collected 2015-05 ...
AGAAAAGATTTACTGAAATTGATGCACTAAGAGGCATTGCCGCGATTGTCGTCGTACTCTATCACTACATCATTCTGTACGATGAAAAATTCGGGCATTCAAAAGAAAACTATATAGAAATATTTTCCTATGGACATTACGGTGTCCAGCTGTTTTTTATAATCAGCGGCTTTGTGATTTACATGTCTGTCCTAAAGGTAAGATCAACGTCCGATTTTTTAACTAAAAGGGCAATCCGTCTGTATCCAACTTATATTTTTGCTATTATTGTCACTTTTGCTGTCGTCGGTATATCTTCGCTCGGCACTTTGAAAACCGGTGCGGCCGACATGCTCGTTAACCTTACAATGTTCCAGGATTTCTTCGGCTTTAAAAATGTCGACGGTGTTTACTGGTCATTGCGTGTTGAACTGACCTTCTACCTTTTAATGGCAATACTTTTAATCTTTAAACTGGAACGGAAGGTGATGATTTTCACCGGCCTCTGGCTCCTGGTCTCAGCAGCTATCCAGCTGACAAACGGGGTCATGGATACTGAAATGACATCTCTGCTGGAAAAATTCTCAATGTCCAATTACTGCCAGATGTTTATTATTGGTATTATGTTCTATTATATTTGGCAGCACGGCAATCATTTAAAGTACACGTTAATGATTCTTGCAGCCGTCGTATATGATTTTTCATTTGAAGGGTTCACTAACGGCATGTTCACTCTATTTTTCATCGGCGTATTTTATCTTATTTTAAACGATAAAATGCAGTGGCTGAAATCAGATACGCTCGTATATCTTGGTGCCTTGTCCTTCCCGCTGTATTTAATTCATCAGAACATTGGTTATATTATTATTCACAAGCTGGAATCAATGGGCTACATGCATGAAGTGTTTTTAATTATACCGATAGGCATCAGCCTGATTCTTGCACATCTGATACTGCACTATGTCGAGAAACCCAGTCATAATGTCCTGTTTAAGCTTTATAAAGATCGGCGGTCTGCCCTGCCAAACATGTCCAGATAAAATCTGTCAAACGTTACTTCTCTAATATAATACGACTTTTTCATACAATCATTTATCATTTATACAGTAACGGATATAATAGAGATAATATGAGACTTTACTATAGGAGTGTTAGACAGTGACTGTATCAAATATGACGACAGATTATAAATCCCAATATTTTCAGCTTTTGGCTGAGAAGTTTGATTCAGAAGAAAAAGTAGCAACTGAAATTATAAATTTAGAATCTATACTGGAGCTGCCAAAAGGAACCGAGCACTTTGTGAGTGACCTACACGGAGAGTTCCAGTCATTTCAGCATGTACTTCGCAATGGTTCAGGTAATGTTAAAGTAAAAATTGATGATATTTTCAAAGACCGGCTGACCGATGACGAACTCAGCGAGCTGGCTGCCCTCGTTTACTATCCAAAGGAAAAACTCACGCTGATTAAAAATCAGTTTACGGATAAAGAAGAATTAGCAGCATGGTATAAATCTAAAATTGAACAGCTCATCGAGCTGGTTGCCCATTCTTCTTCAAAATATACGCGCTCAAAACTGCGTAAGGCACTGCCGCCCCAGTTTGCCTATATTATTGAAGAACTTCTCTATAAAAAAGATGAGCACGACAATAAGAAACGCTATTATGATCGAATCTTAAACGAGATTATCGAACTCGGCCAGGCTAACAAATTAATTACCGGCTTGTCATTTACCATACAGCGTTTAGTCGTCGATCACCTGCACGTCGTTGGAGATATATACGACCGCGGACCGGAGCCCGACAAAATTATGGACACGCTGATTGATTATCACTCCGTAGATATACAATGGGGAAATCATGATGTGCTGTGGCTCGGTGCCTATGCAGGTTCAAAGGTCTGTCTTGCGAATATTATCCGGATTTGTGCCCGTTACAATAACCTCGATATTATTGAAGATGCGTACGGTATTAATCTCCGACCGCTCTTTACTTTAGCTGATAAATATTATGATGATAACCCGGCCTTTCATCCAAAGAAAACGTCCGGCAAGCCCTTAACAGAAGATGAGCAGCTGCAGATGACTAAAGTGCAGCAGGCAATATCGATGATTCAGTTCAAATTAGAATCACCAATTATTAAAAGACGGCCGTCATTTGATATGGATGACCGTCTCGTCTTGGAAAACATTAATTACGACACGATGGAATATACTGTCGGAGATAAAACTTATCCGCTTGAAAATACTTGTTTCAGCACTGTAAACAGAAATAACCCATCCCAGCTGACTGACGAAGAAGCAGACGTGATGAATACACTGCTTATCTCGGTGCAGCAGTCAGAGAAATTGAAACGCCATATGAATTTTATGATGAAAAAAGGCAGTCTGTACTTACGTTATAACGGCAATCTTTTAATTCACGGCTGTATTCCAGTCACTGAAAACTGTGATATGGAGGGTATGGAAATCAATGGTGAAATGTATTACGGCAGAGAACTGCTTGATCAGTTCGAAATATATTTACGCCATGCCTTTACACACCTTGACGATACTGAAGATCTGGCAACAGATTTAATCTGGTACTTATGGACAGGTAAAAAATCTTCTCTATTTGGAAAACGTGCGATGACAACTTTTGAAAGATACTTTATCAGTGATAAGGCCACTCATAAAGAAGTGAAAAACCCATACTACTCTTTACGTGAAAAACCGGAAATGGCACAAAAATTCTTGAAGGAATTTGATCTTGACCCTGAACACGGACACATCGTCAACGGCCATACACCTGTGAAAGAAAAAGAAGGGGAAAACCCGATTAAAGCTGACGGTAAATTAATTGTAATTGACGGCGGTTTTTCTAAAGCTTATCAGTCAACAACAGGTATAGCCGGCTATACATTGCTGTTTAATTCATACGGTATGCAGCTGGTAGCGCATCAGGAGTTCAATTCAAAAGATAAAGTACTGGAAAACGAGTCAGACGTTCTCGCCGTCAGAAGAATCGTCGACGAAGAACTCGAGCGAAAAAAAGTCAGAGATACAGAAAACGGCAAGCGTCTGAGATATGAAATTGATATGCTCAAAACTTTAATGAAACACCGATATCTTAACTAGTAACAATCATATAACTCATTCGACCGTCATCATACATCTAATAAAAATCAGCTTGGAAATCAAACTATTGATCTCCAAGCTGTTTCTATTTAACTTATAAATTCTATACTTCTTGTTTTATAATTATTTTCCGCCCAAATATAAATACGCAAACAATCATAAGTGCGATACTCAGGAAAACGAGCCAAGGTACCGTTAGAATTGGCGCGATTAGCAGCGTGATTAATGTAATTCCACCATTCATTAAAGATATTGGTATTTGTGTTTTGTTATGATCTGTAAGATCTGAGCCTGCACCAGTCGACGATAAAATTGTAGTATCAGAAATAGGTGACGAGTGATCGCCAAAAAGCCCTGCAGATATAACTGCACCTACACAAATCATTAATGGTAAATCAAAATATTCGCCTAGTGGAATAGCTAACGGCATCATAACTGCAAAAGTCCCCCATGAAGATCCACTTGCAAAAGACATAAAGGCACCAACAATTAAAATCAATGCTGGAATGATAAATGCAGGAACATTACCATCCAATAACTGTGCAATGTTACTAGCTGTTTCGAGTTCATCTATAATAGCTCCAAGAGACCATGCTAAAATAAGCACGATAATAATCTGAGTCATCTTACTCATACCATTCAGATAAATGGTAAATACATTATTTGCAGTATCAACTTTATAGTAGACGAGTAAAGCAATCATGACCATTGCTGCCAGAAAATAAGAAGTCGTTAGCGCCACTCTAAAGCCATTACCATCAATTTGTCCAAATGGAAATCCGAGAGGTATGAGTAAAGTAACTAGTACAGCCAACATAACGAAAAGCGGTAGCCATACCATGATGGGTTTGGCATTCTTTGAATCACTACCAAGCAATGTTGAATTTCTCATAGGTTTCGATTGATCCCAGTACTTTTTACCTTGAAGCGTTCGAATCTCAGCTTTTCTCATTGGACCAATCTCACGTTTTGAAAGTATGATCACTGGTACGACTGTAACAGCGAGTATAGGGTAAATAAAATACGGCAGAGACTGCATAAATAAATCCCAGTCGGTAATGTTTAAAGATAATTGCTCGATTTGTGAGTTCAGCAGCCCCATTATGTATACTCCCCAGCCTATAAATGGAATCATAACTGCTACTGGAGATGCTGTGGAGTCAATAATCCAAGCGAGTTTTTCTCGGGAAATTTTCAGTTTATCAAAAATAGATTCAAATACGGGACCGTTGATCAGTGGTGATCCAAGATCTGAGAAAAATATAATCAGTCCGCCTATAAAAGCGCCGAGTTGAGCAGATACACGTGTCTTAATATACTTAATGAACATTCCGGCAAATGCCTGTCCACCTCCGGATTGTTCAATTAAAGTAACAAATCCACCTATAAATAACAACAGAACAATTATACCTGCATTGTACCCCTCAGTCAGCTGAACAAAAAAGTAATCACCGATAAGTGTTTGTATCATTATCAACGCATTACCATTTAAAATAATAAGAACACCAGCCAGACAGCCTATAAATAATGAGATAATAACATTTCTTGTAATAAATGCGAGTGCAATTGCAATAACTGGCGGTAAAACAGATAGAATAAAATCCATGGACATATGGCAACACCTAATTTTCTGAATAATGAAATATATCATACCATAATTTATATAGAACATAAACAATGTTTTATCAGCTAAACTTCAATATTGCACAAGAAAAAGGCTGAGGTTGCAACCTCAGCCTTTAATTGCTTTCGTAATTTATTATTGCGCTGTAAAGCCGCCGTCTACAGTGAGTGTATTTGCTGTCATGAATGAAGAATCATCTGACGCTAAGAATAACGCCGCTTTAGCCATTTCTTCGGATGTACCCAGACGTCCAATTGGTGTAATTCCTATCAGTGCTTCTTTCATTTCAACCGGAATAATCGGTGTATCAATGAAGCCCGGGCAAAGTGCATTCACACGAATGTTTTCTGCTGCGTACTCAATACCCAGTGAGCGTGTTAAGTTAATGACTCCGCCTTTTGCAGCGTTATATGCAGCGTTACCTGCGGCACCGATCCAGCCGTACATCGATGCTGTATTAATAATATTTCCGCTGCCCTGCTCACGGAAGTAGTCTATTGCCAGTTTAGAATACAAGAACACTGCATCGAGGTCTACATTTACCGTTTTACGGTATTCAGCGTAAGTAACTTCGTGCGTTGCTTTAGTTACACCAATACCAGCGTTATTGAATAGAATGTCCACACGTCCAAATTTTTCTATAGTTGTATCAAATACTTTTTTTGCATCTTCTTCACTAGTAACATCTGCCTGCACGAAAATCGTTTCTCCGCCGATTTCTTTTGCCGCTTCGTTCCCTTTATTCTCGTCCAGGTCAACAAGTACTAGTTTTGCGCCTTCTTTATTAAACAATTCTGCTGATGCTTTTCCGATTCCTGAAATACCACCTGTGATAATGACGACTTTGTCTTGTAGTTTTGCCATTTTATTACCTCCAAAATGATTTTCTTGCTTACTCTTATTATATCATCTAAATTTTCAGATAACATAGGAGAAAGAACGATAATATAATGTGATTTTGTTCACATTAGACAAAATCAGCTTAAAAACTCTTAAAACAGGGTAATATTTTATTGTTGCTTCATTCATTTTTTTACGAAAGGAGAATTTTATGACCGCGATTAAAGTCGGCTTAATACCAGCACCCGGCCTGCCAAAAAAACTGCTGGATAACATTATTGATGATCTGTCTGAACTGGCTGCAGAAAATATAAGCAGTGATTGCCAATGGACTTTCGAAATGGAAGTCAGTGTCCTGGCCAGTTCGTCTGAATATATAAATGAAACCGTTCATAACATGGTAGCGATTAAAGAACGGAATGATTGGGATTTTGTCGTGGCTGTCAGCGATCTGCCCAGCTTATCTCACCGGCAGGTTGTCATTTCCGAATTTAATTCTCCAAAGTCGGTATCATTGCTTTCTCTGCCCTCCCTGGGTTTCCTTTTTATAAAAACCAAGTTAAAAAGGATGATTATTCACCACTTGGAATATCTTTATAAATTTGATAAAAACACATCTAAGACCAGCGATGATTTATCAACACCAAAAGTTGGACAGACTCGTTTAGAAACGCCAATAAAAGGCAGTGACAGTACACAGCGCTATATTATTAACTCATACATTCTCGGCTGGCTGAAGCTCCTTTTAGGTATGACTTATATTAATGAGCCCTGGACAATTATTACTAATTTTAAAACTCTGGTCTCCCTTGCTTTTGCTACCGGCACTTATATCGCAATCTTTTCTAACCCTTGGCAGCTCAGTATTGATTATCAGCCCTGGCGGCTAATATTACTCACGTTTTTTTCAATCATCGGTATGGTTATTTGGCTGATGTATGCGCATAAGTTATGGGAACCTTCGTCTTATAAAACGCACCATCATTACCGGCGTTTATATAACTTCACGACATTTATGACACTCTTGTTCATCACTTTTGCTAACTACATCATTCTTTACATTCTGCTGACTATTTCTATTACTATATTTGTGCCGCCTGCTCTATTCAATGATTGGACTCAGTCTGATGCCAATTCAACAGTGCCAAACTATATGAATCTAATATGGTTCACTACATCCCTCGGCATGATGGCAGGTGCACTTGGATCAACTGCAGAAAGTGAAGAGAAGATAAGAAATGTCACTTATTCACACAGACAGGCCTACCGTCATGAAAAATTACAGGAAGATAATGACTGGAATGAAAGTACTTGAGGAGGTAAATAATGAGACGTCTCGCACTAGTCACAGCACCCGGCATTGCCGCAGATTTTGTAAATAAAATTAAGGACGAGTTAACTGCTGAATTAAAAGCCGAGCTGGCAGACGGCAGTGATTGGGAAATCGATATCTTTACCGATCCTCTGACAGGAAAGACCGAATTCTCAGAGAAAATATATACACGTATTGATGAATACCTTAGGGAAAACAGTCTGGATTATTTAATCAGTCTGACAGACTTACCGCTTTTCTATGAAGATAAACCTGTCGTTATTGATATTGATACCACAAAGGGCATTTCCATGATATCTTTGCCGGCTTTCGGCTGGAGACCCATGAAACAGAAAATTAAAAATGCCATTATTAATACCGTCAGCATTATCGATAAAACAGCCGATAATGAATACCATATAAAACAGGAAGTCCATGCATTAAATAATCTATTCACCTTTTCTAAACTTAAATCTTCAAGAGGATATATCGAGAACTCCAAAGAAAAGCACCTGCTTTTTTATATGCGTTCTAAAATTGGCGGTATGGCCAGGCTGATCAGCGGCATGACATTTTCAAACAACCCCTATAACATGATGCAAAGCTTAAGCGGTGTCACAGCCATTGCTTTTGCTACCGGCTCATTCGGTATTATATTCTCTACGATGTGGAATTTATCCTATCTGTTTCCGACTTGGCGCCTGGTGGCAGTATCAGTACTATCAATTATCGGCATGCTGATATGGATTATATTTTCCCATGACCTGTGGGAAAATCAGAAAGAAGGAGAAAGCCGGCGTATTGTTTCTTTGTATAACAGTACGACTTTGCTGACTTTATTTATTTCCTTGCTGCTTTACTACCTGCTGCTCTACTTGCTTTTCCTTGCAGGCAGTGCGGTTTTACTGCCGCCTGATTTCGTTGCTGAAACTCTGCAGGCTGACAATATAGGCATTCAATTTTACTTAGAGCTTGCCTGGTTTGCAGCATCGATTACAACCGTTGCCGGAGCAATTGGTGCCGGCTTGCAGGATAAAGAAACCATTCAGAAAAGTACTTATGGTTATCGTCAGCGCTTACGCTACGAGGAAAGTCAGCACGAAAATTAATGATGAGCTGATTCTTTTATGTTTTCTCAAATTTGATTGATAATTAAACTATTAAAGAAAGAAAGGCTGATTTCATGACACAAAGTATACCCGAATATGAACTCCATAACGGATACAAAATACCTGCCATTGGCTTTGGCACAGTATATATGAATGGACGTAAAGGCGCTTCAGATATCAGTGATGCTATTAAAAATGGATATCGTCTAATCGATACTGCTATTCGCTACGATAATGAAGGTGCTGTCGGTGAAGGTATCAGACAAAGCGGTGTAGACAGAGAAGAATTATTCGTCACATCCAAACTGCGCGGCGGCTTATATGATTATGACAAAGCGCTCGCATCAATTGAAGAATCCCTGTATCGTACTGGGCTCGACTACATCGATTTGTTCCTGCTGCACTGGCCAAACCCAAAGCAGGATAAATATGTCGAGGCATGGAAAGCACTGATACAAGCTCAAAAGGATGGCCTTGTACGTTCGATTGGTGTCTCTAATTTTGAACCCGAGCATATCAATCGTCTAATCGATGAAACCGGCGTAAAACCTGTCGTCAATCAGATTGAAATGCATCCTTATTTTAATCAGGCTAAAGTCAGAGCTTTTAACGAAGACAATAATATTATCACTGAAGCTTGGAGTCCTTTGTCACGTGCACGCACTGTTATTCACGATGAGACTTTGAAAAATATGTCCGAGAAGAAAAATAAAGATATTGCACAAATTATATTACGCTGGCATTATCAGCATGGTGTTGTGCCCATCCCTAAAGCCTCCAGTTCTGAACACCAGCTGGCAAATATAAATATTTTTGATTTTGAACTGACAGATGAAGAAATGGAGAACATCGATGCCCTGACAAAAGAAGAAGGCCGTATCGATAATCAAAACCCAAACGAATATGAAGAGTTTTAAATAGTCAAAAACTCGGACAACTGCTCACAGAATATATAACAGATAAAATCCGTACGTCAGCTTTCCTCGAGGGAATAGCTGACGTACGGATTATTTATTCTAAAATATTATTTTCTTCTAAATACTCTTTTGCAACATCATAAGGACTTTCATCTTCTACCGAAACACGATAATTCATATCCTGCATTTCTTCATCGGTAATCTGACCGCCCAGTTTATTTAAAGGGTCGATAATCTCAGGATGCTCATCCAGGAATTCCTGTTTAAACATCGGTGCCCCTTGATAAGGCGGAAATACCGCTTCAGTATCTTCCAAAATAATCATGTCGTATTCTCTCAGCTCTGCATCTGTAGCATAAGCATCCATCAGATTAATATCACCGCTCTCAATCGCCTGATAGCGAAGCTGCGGTTCCATAGTCACTACATCGTTAAAGTTTAAATTATAAGCCTCCTGTATGGCAGGATAACCATCTTCTTCCCTGTCGTTAAACTCCATAGTAAAGCCTGGTTTAATGATATCTTCTACACTTTTAAGATCTCCAATCGTTTCAAGACCATTCGCTTCTGCAAATTCTCTTTTAACAGCCAGTGTATAAGTATTATTAAATGCCATTGGATCCAGCATAGTCATATTATATTGTTCATCCAGTGCTGTGTTCGCTTGTTCATATACTGCACCCGCTTCATTTGAGTCCGGCGGTATATTCACCAGTTCACCGAGCACTGTACCTGTAAATTCCAAATAGCCGTCAATTTCATCCGATTCCAATGCATTAAACAGGAAGGCTGTTTTACCCATCCCGTCTTCAACATTTACACTATAGTCTGTTTCTTCTTCTATTAGAATCTTATACATATTCGTTATAATCGATGGCTCAGCGCCCAGTTTACCGGCTATTGTAATGCTGTCTCCACGGCTTGATAAGAGTGGAGCCAAGGCAACTAGCAGGACAGCTGTAAATATAGTAACGATAAGCGTTATTCCCTTTTTATAAGACAGTTTCTGAATCATTCTCAGTACAACATCAAAGACAATCGCAAGCAGCGCTGCAGGAATTGCTCCAATTAAAATCAAATGCGTATTATTTCTGTCTATCCCAAGGAGAATTAAGTCACCCAGTCCGCCGGCACCGATTAAAGCAGCCAGTGTCGCTGTACCGATAATCAACACCATAGCAGTCCTGACGCCTGCCATTATGACGGGCATCGCAATCGGGATTTCCACTTTTATAAGACGCCGCATCGGCTTCATCCCGATACCACGAGCCGCTTCAGTCAGCGACTCATCCACTTCTGCAATACCAGTATAAGTATTTCTCAGAATCGGCAGTAACGCATAAATAACGAGCGCTATAATCGCCGGTACTACCCCAATCCCAAACAGCGGAATCATTAATCCAAGTAAGGCCAGCGACGGTATCGTCTGCAGTACTGCAGCGATATTTATAACGACTTCAGCCGTCCGCTTCGTTTTAGTTAAAATAATACCAAGGGGTATACCAATCAGTGCTGCAATCAGCAAAGCGATAAATGAAATTTGTATGTGTTCAATCAGCGTTGATAACAATTCACCTTTTCTGGAATTCAATGTTTCTAAAAATGTACTCATGCGCTGTCACCCGGCTTCTCTGTTAAATACTTAAATATATCCTGTCTGCTCAGCAGTTTAAATCCCGCTTCAGTTTGTACAGCAACCGTCTCATATTCTGCAAATAATGTATAAGCTTCTTTAATATCCATATTACTTTCAATTTCAGGGTATCCATCAATATTATCTGTTACATGCTTGTCACTGACAAAATCACCTGCAGTGACTCTTTGCTCTATAAGATTTCCGATAAATTCTTCGACAAACTTATTTTTCGGATGTTTTTTAAATTCCTCAGGTGTACCGATTTGTTCAATTCTTCCTTCGTTAAATAAACAAATGCGGTCACCGAGTTTCATAGCTTCCTGAATATCATGCGTTACAAAAACGATTGTTTTTTCTATTTCATGCTGCAGTT
>ERZ808028.1963-NODE-1963-length-10906-cov-3.353957_pt1 | contig 10906 bp, 4 predicted proteins | sample MGYA00380184_ERZ808028 | MGnify/ENA primary metagenome ERZ808028 (study PRJEB31490, sample SAMN06133397) | mouse gut metagenome | isolation source: J8_1 | host: mice | place: China: Chengdu | collected 2015-05 ...
TCTGCATATAACGGAAGAAAGCAACAGCGAGAAATGGAATACGGAGGAATGTCAAGAGATAATACATGACAAAGAGAAAGCATTTGGCTGTGATTTTACGTTTGCTACAAGCGAGTTTGAGGATAAAATACAAGGCATATGGCAAGCAAAGGATTTTGTCGGATGGGATGATTCAAGCCGTTATCAATGGGACGGTTTTACGGGAGATGTTATGATTTTTTGTGAAAAGGCGTGGATTGAGGACGGAACTCCATGGTATCAGCCGGTATATGTTTGTTATACGACCAATATGAATGAGTTGGAAGACCTTTTAAAGATAACATGGTCGGATAGCCGGTATGAAGGCAAAGAAATGATATTGACAATCGGTGTCTGCGCAGAAAGAAATAAAAATTATCCTGCCAGCAGGGATGGTGAAAATATATTATTTATTTTATTGGATGATGTGATTGTAATGGAGAATAACGGCTCTTACTGGGAACTGGAGAAGGTAGGGGACATTGAAATGTCGGATGCACTTTCTAACGTATCGGGTATATAATCATTTTATATTGTTTAGTGGCATTCCGGCTTATCGTATTATATGGCCGTATCGGGTATGAAAGCGCTTTTATGAGCGCTTTTTAAAGATAATGGAAATGCTTAGATAAAAGGTTGGAGGCGAAACACAGATGGATAAGTACGGATACGTCTTAAAGCAGAATAACAATGTGGAAAAGAAAGACAAAAGATATTACGAGGCAGATTTGCTTTTAATGACAACATTGCAGCTAAAGGAAATCTGCCGGAAAGAAAAAATCATACAGGGCGTAATCAATCCTATGGACAAGGAAGAGCTTATCCGGACGATTCTGCGGTTCCGGGGAGCGGAGGAATGCTACCTGATTGAAAAGGCGGATGAAAAGGGAATGGAAGCCTTGGAACGGTTTTTCAGGGAGACCAGCCTGCATGAGAAGCATGACAGAAGCCTGAAATGCAGCTCCAAGATAATCGTTTATGAAGGAACTGCTATTGGCATCTATGACTGCCTGACGCTGCCGTATGACGAGGAACTGAAAGGGACAAATGCCTTGGTGGTTGGCGGAGACATGACGGTCTGTGCGGTATTGAATGTGGTATCAGCAGGTTCCCGGACGGATTGTCTGTATCTGACAAAAGCTGCGGAGATTTCCTGCCGTGAATCCGATGTTAAAAATTACAGTCTGTATTGTATGGGGCGCAGGGCGTCGGAGCAGCTTTACCGCATATACAGCGGCAGATATGATTTATCCTTGGAATATCTGGAGGTATACAGAATACCGCTGCTCGATTTTGAAGTCAAAACACCGTTGCTGTTATCCATGCCTGTGGCAATGGATTTTGGCACCAGCAACACAACGGCAGGCGTGTATTTGGACAACCGCTATTTCGAACGGATGGGGTTACATAACGGTGAACGCGGACTGCGGGAAAATGATACGAATTACGCCGTATTTTATGATTCCAGTGATGACTGGCAGGAAAGCATACTTCTTCCCAGTGTGGTAGGAGTGCTTTCCGTGGAGGCGGGACAGCCGGAGTTTTTATTTGGATATGATGCAATCCGCTTAGTCAATTCTAGCTATATTGATGAAGGCTTTTGCGTTTTCTATGATATTAAGCGCTGGATAGAAGACTATGAGAAACAGGAGGAAATAACGGACCGCCAGGGAAGGAGGAGCTTTGTTTCCCGAAAGGATATTTTGAAGGCATATTTTACCCATGTAATAGAAGCGGTCCGAAACCGGTTTAAGTGCGAAATCAGCGGGGTTCATATTTCGTGCCCCGTGAAGCAGAAGGCAAAATTCCAAAATTTATTTGAACAGATCCTGCCGGAATATGCCTTGGAAAAACAGGATATGGTGGACGAGGGCGTATCGGTTTTATACAATACAATATCCGAAATTATCCAAAACGGCATCGTGGAAGACGGCATGGAATATAAAGCGCTTATCATTGACTGCGGGGGCGGTACCACGGACTTATGCTCCTGCAGCTTCCGAATATGGGACAGGCGGGTATCTTACCGGATTGCGATTGACACGGCATATGAAAACGGGGATACGGATTTTGGCGGGAACAACCTGACTTTCCGCATTATGCAGTTGCTGAAAATTGCCATTGTAAACAGTCTGTACAGCGATGCTTTGGAATCCGAGAAAACAATTCTGTCAGAATATGACATGGATGTCTTCCGCTATGTGGACCGGTACGGCACGGACAAATTATACAGGAAACTCGAAGAAAATTATGAAAGGGCGGAACAATATCTGCCGACGCGGTTCCGGGAGTTTGAAAACAGGAGCCGTGCGGATTATTTCAAGGTAAAAAACAATTTCTATTTTCTGTTCCGCCTTGCGGAAACGGTAAAAAAAGAATTTTATAACCGTGTGGGGACGCTGCGCGTCGTGCTTGCGTCGCAGCCTGTTGCGGAAAACGCTGTTACATGGATTATGGCGGACAAATGGAAGCTGTCCATGCGGACGGACAAAGGTCTGGAGGTCATAAAAGAATTTCCGCGGATCTATTTCAGTATTTACGAGATAGAGCTGCTGCTCAAGGCGGACATTTACGGGATTGTCCGGAAATTTATGGAGCAGATGTACGAGGATAATGTTCTGGAAGAATACGCTGTCATAAAATTGACGGGACAATCCTGCAAAATTGATATTTTCCGTGACGCGATTAAAGAGTATGTACCGGGAAAAACCATCCAGTTTAAACGCAGGAGCGGTGACCAGACAAAGGATTATGAGCTGAAGATGACCTGTGTGGATGGGGCTTTAAAGTACCTGAAGGATAAACGGTACGGATTTGCGGATATCAGCATTACCGTCGAAGAACCTGTTTTCCCGTATTATATTACGGCGTACACGCACAGCGGTGAGGAAGTGGTACTGATATATGCTTTGCAGAGAAACGCCGTAAGCGGCATGATTTCCAGAAACATGGAGGATTTAACGCTGAAGCTCTATCTGAAGGACACGAAGGAAGCAGTGCGTTACCAGTATACCTGCGAAAGCTCCATGTCTGATTTTCAGGAGAAGGAATATGAGGAAATCATGGATTTATACGGGGGGCACATTTTACAGGCGGATACGGACGACATTGTGGAAAACGAAGTGAAGTTTTTTGTATGGGCAGATCCGATGGAATGGGCTTTTTTGGTGGTACCTGTCTATCGGAAAAATAGAAAATTATATCTTGGCAGGGAGGAGAAATTCTATTTTGAAAACGAAGGATGGGTGCAGAATTTCTTTGACGGAACAAAGTAATGAGGGTAAAAATAAATTTTCACCCAACAAGTTTGCGTAACCGCAAACTTGCAGGATGGATTAATATGGAGGAATACTATGCAGAATTTGTACCCGCTGTTTGAAAGAAACCGGATTTTGAAAAAGGAACTGCTTTGGTCGCTGCGGGATTATGCTTTTGGTCAGCTCCGGCTGGAATACGGGGAATATGCCGCGGGAATGCTGCAGGGATGTGATGTCAGGGTGGAGGAAAACAGGATTGTCGTCAGTCCGGGTATTATAAAATGGAATGGATTTATCTTTTTGATGTGTGAGGAGGAACGCATCGGATATGAACCGTCAGATGGATTCACGTCAGTAAAAATGCGTTTTTCCACGGAACAGAATTCACCGGATTATGTCCTGCACACAATGGAACTGGTTTCAGATAAACGTATGGATTTAGCCGACAATGAGTTTGAAATATGCCGTTACAGGCTTCAGGAGGGCGCTGAGCTGAGGGATACGCATACCGATTTATGGGATATGGATACGGAATACAATACACTCAATTATATCCATGCCACATGGGGAGGACTTGGGGGGCGTTCCATTGCGCCTGCGGTGAGCAGACGTTTTGCAAGGGAAATTTTAAAAGCGGACAGTCCGCAGCCCGAGGATATCAGATTTGCATATTTATGTTTAGGGCAAACGGGAGCTGTGCCGGGGGAGATTTTAAGGGATTATCTGACAAGAAGGAATCAGGAAAAGAAAAGTATATTCACAAATGAGGATATATTCACAAAAATGTGTGAAGTGTTAAATAAAGTCAGAACATGCACGGAAAACAGACAACAGGAACGAAGCGGCAGAAGGCAGATTATTGTGTACTGAAAATGCAATAAATGAGGATATCAATGAAAGAAGAGAAAACCTTTGATTACAGAAACTACATACAGAGCCGGCTAAAGGAAATCGATGATTTGGATGAGCGCAGAGAGGCGCGGGAGCTGCTTTTGAATAGTCTGGCGCATATTTTTGAATGGACGGAAGCCAAGTATGCGGAATTGGAGCAGCGGATTCAGGATGAATTGAAGCTGCCATGGCAGTATTATAATGTTTTCATGACGGTTATCATACGCGGGGATTATGATGCTATCAATCCTTTTTGGCATCCTGTGTGTGTGGAAGATGTCAGCCCTGCTCCTAAAACGGAATACCGTACCGTTTTTCTCATGGCGGATGAGGGGGGCTTCCGGGAGTTTCTTGCACAGGGAACGGTGGAAGGCATTGATGAATCGGACGGACATCATATCCGCTTTCGTATAAGAACATGTGAACGATATGAGGAACGCATGAAAACCTTATATCATCTTTTTGCCGGAAACCATATCCCCTGGCAGACAGTGCACATGGGGTATGCGGAGCGGTTCTTTGATTTGGTTCCGGAGGAGGACGTTTTGGCTGGCAAAACTATCCGGTTTCTATGGGGGAAATGGGAAAAGTATGTACATGAGGACATGCTTCTGCTTTGGAATATAGAACGGTTTATGATGCAGTCGCAGGAATACAGGCATCCCTGTCTGGATGAGGCGATTTACGAACATATCTATTATCTTGGAAGCGACAGGGAAGAAATGGATGGGTATCTGGTGGAAACAGACGATGACATTTTATCCGTTCGTTTTGAAGAAAATAAAATTCTGATCAAAACGCAGCAGGAAACATTGGAAGATGTTTTTCTTTACAGATTGTATCAGGGCGATCAGGGAAACTCTTTCGGGTATCATTTCCCTGTCTTATCTAACTGTAAAAAAGACAATTTGGCGGTAAGGTATCTTCAGGAAACGGGAAATTTTATTCAGACGCCGATGGAGCTGTACAGAAAAATAGAAGAGCTTTCCGCAGGGTATCCTGTCAGGGTAACGGGGTATGAAATTACGGACCATGCAGAAGGCGCTGTTATGGAAGGGGATATGAACAGGCATATCGGCATGCAGATATTTTCAAATGATAAAAGAAAAATACTTCTTTTTCGGTTTCACAGGGAGGCAGTAACGCACGATGCTTATTTATATGAATCCCAAATCCGGTATATCCTTTCACAGTTGCAGCTGGAGTTTTTGGAATACCGGTGTATGGGGGTATGGGTATGAATTATGCATGGGAAGCCGTTCTTTTGGCAGAAAAGAGTAAAAAAGACCGTGACAGCCTCCGGTTCATAGAGGCCGCCTGCCCGAGTCCTTATATTGAAGTGTCTGTAACTGACCTGAATGCACAGACGATAGAGGGGGACACAATAGAGATTAATCCGTTATACCGGTTTGAAAAGATGTTTGGAAGGCTGTTTGATAAAAATATAACGGACATGCGGCAGACGCGCGCGCTGCTTTTTGATGTCTGTATGCACTACGTTGTACAGCTTGATTTACGGGAAGGACTTACGAAAGAAGATTTTTATGAAAGCCGGATTGCCGTTGACATTCAAGGGGGAATATATGGCGAAGCTGCCCGGAAACGGTTTAGGCTTTTTCGAAAACCGGAACAGAAAATTATTATACACGTCTGCTTAATGCTTATGAAGTCGGAAAATTATATGATGAGTTTTAAAACGGCAGTGACAGGGGTTTATCCGCATGCGTGTATTTATGAGAATAATGAAACCGCGTATGAACTGCTGGTGTATCTGGGAGCTGATGAAACGGATGAGGAACGGGAACGGGCGGCGTTTCTCAGGGAAATGTTTCTTCCATTACAGGAAACGGTGCATTTCTTTTATGAGCATCATTTTGGGGTGATAGATGTGGATGAAACAATGGTGGTTGATGAGATGGTTATATTTTAGTAGGAGATAATACAATGGGAAAAAGCTATTTGGTATCAGGTGCAAAGCTACGGTGTATATGGGGCAGCAGGCCCGCGAAACTGGTCATAAAGGACGGGCACAACTTTATCGCGGACGGCAGACAGAAAGCAAATAAAGCCGACTGTAAGAAACAGGAGAATATTCCGAGCTTTGGCGTATGCAAAATAAGCAGCTGCGGAAAGAACTGCAGGGAATGCATGTCGCTGGCGGACAAATGGGTGAACACCAGCGGTAATTCGTGGAAATTGGAAAAACTCAATGGAAATACCGCGTTGACAATGGACAGCATTCTTCTTTGCCGCAAAGGCGGGGTTATCGTGCCGGAAACGTCGGGACAGGGTGAGGTGCGCAAGATTAACTGGAAACAGCTGATGGCGCGTTATCCGCTGATTGGATTTGCCGCAGCGTTAGGGAAAATAGGATGCTCTGTTTTTGGCTTTGATCCCGTAAATCTCAACACGGGAAACTTTGTTTATGAAAAAGAAGACTTGAAAATACGCGGGATAACAACGCTGTCTTTCCACATCACCTATAATTCCATGGAAGAATACAGGGGCGGGAGCCTTGGGGAAGGCTGGCATCATAATTATGAGATATTTATTGAGAACAACAAAGAAGACGTACTCAGTCTTCATCTTGGCGACGGCAGGATTGTTCCATACCGTAAAAGCGTCGGAAATCTCTATGCCCCGCTTTCAAAAAGCTTAGGGATCATCAAACAGGAAAGCGGCGGATACCATTATGCATCCGGGGAAGGAACGGAATACACCTTTGACGAGCTTGGACGACTTCTGGCAAGGAAGGACAGGAATGGGAATACGGACCGCTTCCTATATAACAACAAAGGGCAGCTGTCCGAAGTCAGGGGAGCTAACGGCGGTGTTTTGTATTACCGGTATAATAAAGAGGGAAACCTGTACAATGTCAGCGACCATACCGGAAGGGAGGTATGCCTGCGGTACAGCTACCGTGTGCTGTACCAGTATGTCAATCCGTCAGGACAGGCATACACGTTTGGCTACAATGAAAACCTGCGTTTGGAGAGCGTAACCACACCGAGGGGCATTGAAGGCGTCAGAAACGTATATGACAGTGCGAACAGGGTGATAAAGCAGATGCTGCCGGACGGGGGAATGGCGGAATTCCATTATGATGATGAAGGGCAGTGTACCTACGCAAAAGACCAGAACGGATATATCACATCGTATGAAAGCGATAACAAATTCCGAAATATCCGTACAGCTTATAAAGACGGCGAGGAGCGGTTTGAATACGACGAGAATGACAGGCGGACATTATATGTGGATAAGAATGGGAACAAAACCCGGTACCGCTATGATGATAAAGGCAGGCTGATTGGACTTACAGATGCATTGGGCGTTCAGAAGGACTTTACATACAATGGAGAAGGAAAACTGCTGACAGCCGGTATTGAAGGGGATCGGCTTTTGGAGAATGTTTATGACAAGGCAGGGCATTTGATTAAAACCACAGATGCACTTGGGCGCAGTCGGGAAATCATTTATGATGAAAAAGGCTGTCTTCTGCAGATTATCCTTCCTGACGGCAGCGGCATAAAAATTACGCATGACGAAAGAGGAAACATCAGCAGTATCACGGATCCATATGGTGTTACGGTGGGTTATGAATATGATGATTTAAACCGCGTCATACAGATAACGGATAATGAAGGGAACAAGGTATCTTACCAGTATGACGAAAGGGATCATCTGCTTTCCGAAACGAATCCGGAAGGGGCTGTCAGACGCTACAGCTATGATGCAAGCGGGCGTCCCGTACAGGCAACAGACTATGACGGCGGCGTTATGACGGTGGAATATAACGTGACAGGAAAGCCTGAAAAACTGACCGATAAAGAGGGAAATGTAACAAAACGAAGCTATGATTTGGCAGGAAACCTGTCGGAAGAGGTTTCTCCCACCGGTGCGGTATCCGTTTATCAATATGACAGGAACAACCGTTTGGTACAGACAAGGCTTATGGCACGGCAGGAAGGGGAAGCCGTAAGGGTAGTTGACTATTCGTATGATCCTGTTGGAAATCTGTTAAAGGCGCAGGCGGGCGGCGGGAATGAACCAATATCCGTGACCTCTTATGAATATGATGCCCTGAACCGCATCGTAACTGTAATTAATCCGGTAGGCGGAAAAACGACATATACATATGACCGGAAAAACGGAAAAGTCAGCAGCATTACAGATGCGGCAGGAAACCGGCGGATCTTCAAATATAATAAGATAGGGGAACTGACAGGGGAAACGGACATCAGGGGAAACATGACCTCGTATGAGTACAATGCGTTGGGACAGCTGGTATCCGTAACGGATGGCGTGGGCAGGACGACAAGGCATTATTATCTGCCCGGCGGAAGGCGTGAGAAAACGGTTTATCCGGATGGCAGGCAGATGTCGTATGAATATGACAATCTTGGCAGGCTGAAAAAGAAGACGGATCAAAACGGCTATGGAATTTTTTATATCCATGACTGTATGGGGCGGATTCTGTCCGTCACAAGCAGCGCAGGGCAGAAGAAATCCTATGCCTATGACGTTATGGGAAACGTCACGTCCGTAACGGACGCAAACGGAAATACGACAAAGTATGCGTATACATTAAACGGCAGATTGAAGGAAGTAACAGATGCCCTCGGCAATAAAACGGAGTATGCCTATGATAAGGCGGACCGTTTGATTTACATCTGTCAGCATGGGCAGTCAGGGGAAGCGGACCGGATCACGGAGTATGAACGGGACGCCTTCGGACAGGTGGAATGTGTCCGTGATGCCTTGGGGGGAGAAGAGCGCTTCCGCTATGATGCACTGGGGAGAATGATTGAAAAGACAGACAGGGAAGCGCTGGTGACAACGTATACTTACACCGCGGATGGCAGACCGGAGAGCATTCTGTACGGTGACGGGAGCAGGGCGGAACTGGAATATACCCCGTTAAGGCAGCTTGCGCTGGTAAGGGACTGGCTGGGTGAAACAAGGATTGAACGAGACAGGCAGGGAAGCCCCATAAGCATTACGGATCACAATGGCAGGACAGTACGCTATGAATGGGGAAGCATGGGACAGCGGCAGGGAATGACCTACCCGGACGGCACGATGGTAAGCTGGACATATGACAGCCTTCTGCGACTTGCGGAAATGCGGAGGACTGCGGAAGGGAAGGATGCATTATGGGTTCGCTACCATTATGATACGCAGGGCAGGCTGGCGGAAAAGACAAACTCAGGAGGATACCGTACCAAGTGGGATTATAATGAATCGGGATTTCTGGATGAGCTGTCACATGAAGATGCGTCCGGCATCCTTGACAGGTTCCGTTATGCTTATGATGCCATGGGAAACAAGACCACGGTATGGAAAGAGAGAAGGGGACTGCCTGAGGAAAGCGGCACGTACCGTTATGGCTATGATGAACTGCAAAGGCTGAATGATGTGGAAAAGGATGGGAAACTGCTGCGCAGATACCGGTATGACATCTTTGGAAACCGCGTTGGCATGGAGGACTATGGGAGAGAGACAAAGAGCCTCTCTAAGTATGATGCCTTAAACCGGTTGTTGGAACAGGAAATATGGGAAGACATTTCTGACAGCGGCAGTGTTGTGCATAAAACATATACCTATGACGGGAGGGGAAACCTGACAGGGGAATATCAGGACGGGGAACTGCTGCATGGGTATGTTTTTAACAGCATGAACCGGCTTGGAAAAGCGTGGAACGCACAGGATGAGGAAGCGGAATATTTTTATAATGCGCTTGGGCAGAGAACCGGAAGAAGTGCTGACGGGGAACCGGAAGAATATCTGCTGGATTTGACGAAGCCGTACCATAATTTGCTTGGACTCCAAAAAGGGAAACAAAAGCAGACGTTTTATTATGATTTTGGCGTTGCCCTTATGGAAGAAGAGGGAAAAACAGCACGTTATGCCCTTTCTGATGACTTGGGAAGCCCTTTGCGTGTTCTGCATCGTAACGGATATGGTGATACATATGGGTATGATGAGTTTGGCAGGGATCAGTATGATCTAAATGGGCAGAATGCGGTAAAAAAGTACAGCAGACAGGGATTGAATCAGCCGTTTGGATATACGGGATATAGGTATGATGGCATCAGTGGAACATACTTTGCGCAGGCGAGGGAATATCGGTCGGAAATTGGGAGGTTTACGACAGAGGATATTATACGGGGGAGAGGCAGCGTTCCAAAAACACTGAACCGATATGGATATTGTTGGGACAATCCTATGGGATATATGGATTTGAACGGTAAAGATCCGATAACACCACAGGAAGCACAAAATATGGCGTGGGACTTTTTGGAGAATGAGTTTGATAAAGTTGTTGATGAAATAGAGAATAAAGTGGATACTGTAAAAAATGATGTGAAAGAAACTATCAATAATGCAATTGATTCAGCCGCCGATTTTGCAATGGACACAGCAAATGATGGTGTCCATTGGGCTAAAGATTTTTTAAGTGATTATGATTTTACAGTTTCTAATGGAGTGGGTGTTTCGGTTACACCAACAGTATTTCTAATGGGTTATATGATAGGGCCTTCAATAGATTCGGATGGAAATTTGGGTATACAGGGTACACTTTCCGCAGGGCTTACGACAGCTACTGATTTTGCAGGTAGTGTTCAACAATATCTAACTATAACTAATGCTCCTAATATATTTGCTTTAGAAGGGGATGGCGCTAATATTGGCGGCTCGGGTGTTATACCAATAAAAAATATTTTGGCGGTTTTGGGTTG
>ERZ808028.1965-NODE-1965-length-10905-cov-3.276321_pt1 | contig 10905 bp, 15 predicted proteins | sample MGYA00380184_ERZ808028 | MGnify/ENA primary metagenome ERZ808028 (study PRJEB31490, sample SAMN06133397) | mouse gut metagenome | isolation source: J8_1 | host: mice | place: China: Chengdu | collected 2015-05 ...
ATATTGCCTTTGCCGAAAGCATTAATTATTTCATTAATCATATTTACGGCGCTGGCTTGCAGATTTCCAACCGCCCCCTCAATCGTAGCTGTGGAACCTGCTGCCTTTTTAGCTACATCAGTCATACCTAATTGCATGAATGCTTCATTCAATTCTTCGGCAGAGATTTCTCCGTTTGCCATAGCCTCGCGGAAGTCTCCGTCAGTATAAGCGCCCATTTCTTTCAATGCTTGTTGAATTTTCCCTGAAGCGCCCGGAATGGCATCCGCAATCTGATTAAAGTTTTCAGTTGTTAATTTGCCAGCACCGACAGTTTGTGTCATTGCCATTGCTACCGATTTGAACGTATCTGCGTTACCACCTGAAACGGCATTGATATTACCGATTGCCTGCGTTAGACCATCAAAGTCTTTCACACCGTTGGCTGCCAACTGTGCGGTCGTATTCATTACATCGCCTAGTTCATAAACCGTTTGGTCGGCGTAATCTTTCATCACTGTTTTGGATTCTTCAATTTTTGAATTATCTATACCAGCAAATTGCATTGTTTGAACAAACTTGTCCATTGAATCGGAAGCCTCTACTGCTTCATCTTTCAACCCCATGAAACTGTTAACAACACCGCTAACTGCTTGTGAAGCTAATCCAGCAACTGCACCAAACGAAAATGCGCTTTTTAGCGAGCTTAATTTGTCTTTTAGTCCGTCCAGTTTCCTAGCTGACCTTGTGGACTTGTCGCCAAAATCTTCTATTTCTTTTCCTGATTGATCGCTGGATCTTTCGAGTTTTTCTAATTGTCTACTGGATATTTGGCTTTGTCGTTCTAACTTTTCTAATGCCCTTTTTGCATCTTCAGTTTCATCTGCTGAATCGCCAAACTCATCAGCCATCAGTTTCACAACTTTGCGCTGTTCTTCGATAGCTTTCTCGGATAATTCCGTTTGTTTGGCTAGCCCTTTTTGTTTTGCTTCAAACGCACCAGATTCATCACCAGCGGCTTTCAACGCTTTGACTTCGGCGTTCATTTGCCGTTCATTTTCTTTGATTTCATTAGATAAATCATTGACGGCTGTTTTGGAATACACCAATTCTTTTTTTGTGTCATTCAACTGGCGACTGTAAGCATTATATTTTGCGGTAGCATTGTTTATCTGTGTGTTAAGGTTAGCAACTTGTTTCGATTCCTCGCCATACTTGCTAATCGCTTCATCACGGCGCTTTGTTAATTCTCTTACTTTGGCGTTTTGCCCTTCCATAACCGTAGACAAGTCTTTCGTCTTTTGACTAAGTGCTTCGTATGAACGTCCTGCTGAATCATAAGCCTTTAGATTGGCACGCATATTCGACTCAGCTTGTTTGACTTTCGCATTGATTTCGTCCAGCGTGTTACCAAAATTAGTGCTATCTAAACTAATCCCTAGCTTGATATTTCCTGCCGGTTGTCCTTTTCCTGCCATTATTTACCTCCTTCCTCAAGCTTTACCAAGTCTTCAGCCGATAAAAATTGTTTGATGAAATCAGCACCATCTACATATTCTTCGCCACTCTCCACTTCTCCAAAAAGGTGTAACAAATAATGATAGTCGGCTTCGTCCACATCTCTCATCGTCCAACCTGATTCGATTAAATCTTTGTAGATTTGATCCATTGCTTTCCTAGCTTCAGAAAAACTTATCTCTTTTTGCTCGCCATCTGCTTTTTTTCATTGTTTCCCAGTTCATTGATTTGTTCAAAAACACTTTCTAATGCCGGTACTAACTCGCTCGCAGTCAAACCGTCTAAAATAGCATCAAATGTAACTGCTGGATCTTGGAAAATATCTGCTGTAATTGCAATCATTGAATCAATTGCTTCTAAATCAGTTAGGTCTGCTTTTTCCGCTTTCTCGTAAAATTTGATACACTCACGCATTGCACGTGCGGAAATATCTTGTTGTTTGAATGTTTTTTTCTTTTTTTTCTTTTCGTCAAGTTTCAATTGCAATTCAATCATTTGTTTTCCTCCTTGTTTTTACAAAAAATAAGGCTAGCCAAAAATGGCTAACCTTGTGTATCAATTTTTGGTTCTGGTTCTTTTGGTGTCCCTGTATCTGTCGTTGGTGTAGATGCAGGGTTAACTACTCCCCCGCTTTGTTATTTACCAAGTCCTTGAATTTTTGTAAGGTCATTTCTTCTGATTCTACGGCTGTTAAGTATACATAGCCACGTTCATCAGAAATGAATTCCCCTTCGATAGAATCGGTTTGCAATTCTACCCCTTTGTCTTCAGCTGTTTTCATGTCGATATCTGGATGACTGAATTTCCCTTTTGTCAATCCCATGAATAAGCGTTTTCCTTCTTTGTTCGCTGTAACCATGACTACCGACACGTAAGGCGCTTCAGTTTCTGAACCAATTACATTTACACCCTCCACGGTTTTAGCACCAATGATTTCGCTGTAAATGCCGTTATCCATTAAGTCTGCCACGTCAAGCGTAACTTTTGGCGACGAAACCCCTTTACTTGCAATGAAGAACGGTACGTTTGAAGCGTATGTTATGTTAGAAGTTGCGCCTAATCCAGTAATTTTAGCTTCGATCGCTCCGCCTTTCGACTTATCTGCTACTAATTCTTTTAGAGTGCCGCCTGCACCTGTTTTTACGCCAAAAGTGACGCTCTCAAATCCTACTGTTGCCATCTATTTTCTCTCCTTTTAGTTTAGTGAAATATTTGCTACATATCGTTTGATAATCCGCTTTGCACCTTCCAAGTCCTCGTCATCTGTTTGTTCCGTGTATGCGCATTGCCAACCATTCCCCCTCATAACCTCATCAAGGGCAAAATAAAAGGCATCAACCTCTTTCATGGTTGACACCCATACATCTACCTGTACGTTAAATTGAATGGTCAAAGGATTGTTGCTTGCAAAATCTTCATAGTTGCCGGATATCTCTGTAATTCTGCCAACTGGAAGGCTAGGTACTGTTTGAGCTGATTCCGGAACACTATTGGTGTAAAAATCAATGTTCTTTGTTTTTTCATTGCTATTCAGAATTGAATAGACTTGTGATACTGCCGTTTTCAAAGTCCTAGCCTCCTTTTTACTTCGTCAGCAATGATTTGTGTTACTTGTTTTTCGATTTGCTTTTGTGTTTTTTGTACGAAACCTTTTGGACGTTGTTTGATTGTTCCAAACTCGATAAAGTGCATCCGCCAAGAAACATCTTTGTCATAGCCGACTTCTATCAATCCGTTTTTTACCGAGCTTGTAACCACATGGTTCTTAGCATGTTCTTGCATATACGAACCACGTTTACCGTTTGACTTCGTTCCATCCCAGTAAGGTGTGTTTTGTCGTAACTTTTCTTGAGCGTACTCCCCAGCTTTTCTAAGTGCTGGTCTTTCCACTCGTTGAACGTTTGCTTTTACTTCCCTAAGCGCTTTGTACACTTCGGTTGCATCGACTTCTACACTCATTTTGAAACCTCTTTTGCAATGATTGTCGTGAAGTCTTTTGTAAACTCGCCCTTTGTAATTGTGATGATTTCAAACGTTTTTCCATTCCAACGCACTTTCATATCATTGGTTAGCTCTGACTTTTGTTGGTATCGGATAATGAACGTCAGTGTTCCTTCCAAAGCCGTACCAATGGACGTCTTAATATCGTTCAGGCGTTGTGTCTGCACACTTGCCCAGCAAGTAAGAATGGTTGTAGAAGTCGGGACAACTTGCCCGTCATCATCCTTAACCGTCGTATCTCGGACAAACTTGATGCGTTGATTTAAATTTCCTGTTTGAATAAGGGGCATACGCTACTCCTCCTCCACAAAAAGCAAATAACTTGCTTTGAGTTGCAAGATTAGGCTTGTAAAGCCTAAATCGTACTCTCGCAAGTTCCCACTCACGGTTGCTGATCGAGCGTTGTAATAATGATCTGCTAATTGCAGAATAGCTAAATTAATCAGATCAACCGTGTCATTTTCTTGCTTATAAAAAGAGGGCTTATCATTCCCGATAGCCCCTCTAATATATGCAATTGCAGCTTGCGCCGCACGGCTTACTTCCACATCGTCATCATCGCTATCAATCTTTAGTGCGTTTTTGATTTCGCCTAAATCCATTTTAGGATCAAGAATCATAAGGAATCAGCTCCTTAACCGTTTGTTACTGGCACTTCGTTTGCGATAGATGTAAATGTAGCTAAAACAACCGCTTCATCATCGACTAACTGCACATCAAATCGATCGATAACCCGTACTTTAGTGGTGTCTGTTTCAAAAGCCCCCCCGCCAATATTCGTTGTCAGCAAGCTCATGTTTTCGCGATCATACAATGTAACAGCTTCTTTCAGATCACCAATATACAGTGGATATTTAGGAGTAGCTTGCGTACCTTTGTTTGGCAAGAAACGAGAAGCAATTTTCTTGATTGGTTTACCTAAGAAGGTATATCCAGTTGCAGAAGCTACGTCTTTTTGTAACAAGTAAGATCCATCAGCACGTTTCACTTTATCTAAAACATTGAAGCCATCTTGGTTTGTAATAAACATAGATGTAGCTTCGATAGCTGGATCAAGTTGGACGTTTACGATATCTTTAATCCCATCAACATCTGTAACATCTTTCTTTTGCGCTGCTTTGATTCCATCAATAGCTGCCAAGATTTTTGTATTGCGAGTAACAACTACTTTTTTCGCGATCCATTTAGACAACCATGCCAAAATGTTTTCGGCAGTATCTTTTAGCAAGCTGTTAGTTACTGTAGAAATACCTGCGTAGCGTTTGATCAAGTATTTGATCAAGTAAAGTGCAGGATCATCATTTGCTGGGATTTCACCGTCTTCAGTATCCAAAGCGGTCAGTGGTTTAATATCAGACCATTTTTCATAAACCCGAGAACCGCTAGTAGTGGTCACTTTTTCAACGTTTACGTATTCTTGCAAAGAGTCAAACCGACGAACCAAAGTATGAATAGTCGTTTGCACATCTACAGGAATAGTCAATCCGATAGCATTACCAGATTCATCCGTATTAGATGTCAAAGTAGCCATAATAGCAGGATCACCATTGACCATCGCTTTAAAGTCTTTGATAAACTTGTTTTTCAAGTTTTCATCTTTTTTATCTAATGGTTCTTTTTTGACGTTTAAGACTTGTTCGGCTTCCATATTTTCCACTTGCTCTTTCAATCCGTCCCGTTTAGCCCGTGCTGCTTTTACTTGTGCTTGCAAGCTTACTACATCTTCTTCTGTTTTTTCATCGTCAACCAATGCTGCATTGAGTTGCGCGTTTAAATCAGAGACTTTACTTCCCGCCTCGACCCACGCATTTTTTAATTGTTCTAAATTCATTCGTTTTTCCCTCCATTTAAGGCTTTTAGTTTTTTCTGCAAGAGCGTTTCTTCTTGCGGTGTTTCCGCTTTGAGTATTAGATTTTTCAACTTAGTTACCGCGTTTTTTGGAATAACCGGTTGAGAGGCATTGAGTACCGTTACTGGTGCTTCTGCAAACATAATTTCATCCGCAAAACCTTCCGCCACTGCTGTTTGTGCGTTTAACCAAGTATCTTTTGCCATTAAATCAGCAAGCTTTTTCCGGTCGAGTCCTGTCTTGATCTCGTAAGCATTAACGATAGACTCATCCACACTGCTTAACATTTCCGCATCGGCTTTTAATTCCTCGGCGTTGCCGCTAGTGGTCACCCATGCGTTGTGAATCATGATGTGTGCTGTTGGCGAGATTCTAAGCGGTTCGCAAGCACAAGCGATTACACTTGCAGCGCTTGCTGCAATACTCACAACATTTCCGGATACCTTTCCCGGATAGGCACGGATAGCGGTATATATTTCGCTTGCCGCTAGGACATCCCCACCGTTCGATGAGATATCAAGTTCTACTTCATCCCCCGCTGCTTCTGTAAGAGCGGCAGAAATTTTCCCTGGTGAGATACAATTGATCCCAAACCAGTCATAAAGCCACGCGGTATCGTTATCCACGACATCGCCGCTTAACGTCACTTTTTTCATCCTTCCACCTCCCTTCGGTGCAAACTAAAAAAGCCTAACCGTTTTCGGCTACGCTTTTAGACGAGTTTGTTTTTCTTAATGTTGGATCCATATCGATTGGATATAGGTCTCCGGAAATATGATAATCATCCATACCGGTTTTATTTATCGGTTGCAAGTCCTCAAATCTTCGGACATCATTCGCTGAGTATGCTCCGCCTCGTCGCATGATTTGATAGAATTGTCCCCTTGCCTGAGTGTCAGCTCTTAGCAAACTTGCGACATTAAACTTATATCGATAACCTTTTGCTTTTTCGGTTCTCGATAGTGTTTTCTTATTTAGTTCCGCTTCATATTGATTAACGGTCGGTACTAGATTGTATGTCAAAAACTCCATATTGAGCTGTTCCTGTGAAGAGTAACTCGACTGGTTATTCCCAATGAAATGTTCCGGCACGTTGTAGACCATCGCGATTCTGGAGCGAGATACTTTATCAGTATCTAAAAGCTTGCTGTCTACCAGCTCTCGTTGTAAACGTTCGATTTCTACACCGTTTTCTTCCACAAGTAGTCCACCGTTTTGTCGATAAAAATCAGCAATGTTTTTAACTGTAGCTTTTTTAGCTTCTTCATCCATATTGCTAGCAAACTTAACTTTTAGCCCTTCATTACTTCCTTTAAGCTGACTTAAAGAGATTTTTCGGACTTCTCGATCATATCCGAGGGTATTCGTTAATACTTTTGTGGGGTCTGTACCTTCCAAGCCGCCAAACCTCGGTTGTTTAAAGTGGAGCATTTCCATGTAATGTACATAGATAACTTGCTTGTAACTGCCTTTGTCAGTCGCAGTTACTTGGTAGTAAAGCTCCCCGCTATCCATATCAATCACTGGATGGCAAGCACCAGGTTTTACTAACGCCATATCTGCTACTTCTCCATTGATATTTCGGAAAATCTGCACATACGCATTCCCTTGGTAGTTTCTCAAAACTTCCACGTCCCGGAAAAATCAAACTTTGTAAAATATCGAGGGCCTTCGCTCAACAAGTTGTATGCAGGACAGTCGTCCGGTTGGCCAAACTCCACATCTATCATTTTGAGAGGGAGAGACGCAAAAACGTTCGATACACGGCTAATTACGGAAAAAATCCCTTCTGATATTTCATCTTTTCCGACTAAATACGGTATCAATCCCGGGTCATTCAAAAAATACTCTTGTTTGCTCGCTTTCGGCTTCGCTCGGCCAAAAGAACGCAAACGATCTAAAATACTCATTCCTCCACACCTTTCTTACATATTCATTAAATCGGAAATCGAGTAATAGGTTACTTTCCCGGTTCCGACAGGATTAACCAACATATTCAACACTTCGGCGTGGCTGTTCAAACTTGCTGCAAAACCATCTATTTTTCTACTCTTGGACTGCTTAGACGGCATCCAGTTTGAGTTGCGATCCATCACCAGCTTGACGTTGGATAGATACCATCGGTAAAGCTTGGAATTGTTGAAAATCACCTTACCGTCCAATAGCATTTCCTTGAAGTTTTGCATTGGCCCACCTAATGATAGAAACCCTTGCCGAATCTCGTTGGTTTCAAATCCTGCATTTTCTAGTTCTTTATTTAATCGTAGCGCCTTGGCCTTGTCATAATTGATTTTTACAATGTCATAGATTTTCGAATTTTCTACAAACCAATTTAAGACGTATTCATAATTGACGTAATCACCAGGAATAATCGTTAGATCTCCCACCTTCTCCCACGCTTTGATACGCTCTTGATTGTTATCTCGATCAAATCTAGCTTGTGGGATCCATGTGTGTTGCAAAATGAATACCTCGCCTGTTTCAAGCGGAAATTCTAAAACGGCTGCGGTAAAGTCTTCCGTTTCGGACAAGTCAAAACCACCGACACACTTCTTACCTTTGAGCGTTTCAATATCGATGGTTTTATTGTTTCGTTTAATGGTAGGCATATCGACAAATGACAGCTCATCGATATCGGAAAACAAGTTAAATTGCTTGGTAATCCAGTCAGCATATTCTTTTGGATCTTTTTTATCCTTAACATAGTCATCTAGCATGCCAACAAAATTCATTAGACAAATATTCGGATTGGCTTTGATCCATAATCTTGGGTCATCAGCCTCTTCCGCACTGTCAAGTTTTGCCAGATAATAGAAAGTCCGTTCATCGATGTCATCTTCCAAATGTTCCAAACAGTCCACAGCTTGCTCAAAATAAGACATCAACGGACCATCTAATACATATCCAGCAGTTGTGATATAAACTATCAGAGGCTGTTTTCTGGTTCCTCTTGATTTCTTGATAACGTTGATCAGCTTGTAATTCGTAAACTCGTGGATCTCGTCAAAAATACCAAAGTGAGTGTTTAGCCCATCCAATTTCCGGCTATCTGAGGCGCGTGGTTCCATTTTAGAAAAGGCGGGAGCATAATTAATACTTGATCGTTTAGGCTTACCAAATTTCTTAAAGAGCGCCGGCGATTGTTTGACCATTTCTGCGGCCTTATCAAACAACAAGCTTGCTTGATCACGAGCATTTGCCAATACGTAAACGTTGGCGCCTTGTTCATCATCATAAGCGACCATGTATGTGGAAAGGCCCGAGATAAGACTTGTCTTCCCGTTTTTACGTCCAACAAAAATAAGAGCCTCGCGGAAGCGACGCTCTCCTGTATCACGATGTACCCATCCGTACATGGATCCAATTATGAAATGCTGCCAAGGTTGCAAAATAAACGAACCAAAGTCGCCTTCAGTTGGTTTACATTTTTTTTCGATATATCTAATAGGCCGGTGACCTTTTTCTTCGTCAAAGATCCAAGGAAAATCATCTGTTCCTTGGCGCTGCAAATCACGCATATGCCGTTTAGCAGCTTGAATATTTTCTTTGCTGGCTGGTATGCTTCCATCGATTAATCGTTCCGCATACCAAGTAGTTAACAATTCCGGATATGGACATTTTAAAAAGCCACCCCAAGAAGCTTGCTCCTCAAGATAGCTTTGCCAATAGTCCACACGTTCTGTGTAGGACATATCCAAAATATTAGAAGTCGTCATCGTCATCACCACCATCATCAGCCATCTTAATAGCTAACTTAGCTCTGGCTGCTGGTGATAGTCCTAAATCAGCGCCAAAAGAACGGAGATTCCGCGACGCTGTATCCATCTGCCGAGAGAGCGGATTACCAATTAATTCATTAGGTTCATTAAACGGCTCACCTCTCGCCTCTGCCTCCTTTTTCGCAAGCGCATAGTTCAACTTGTACTCTCGTTGTAGTTTTCGAAACTGTTTTTCTAAAGAAACGTATTGCGAATACCAATTGGAGTAGAGAGCCATTATATGGACGTCCGGATTACTGATTAAATCCACAGACAGCAATTCATCAGCGATAAACTCAAAGGTATCCTTTCCTAGCGAATCTAGCCATAACGGCGGTTTGATTTTGTCAGTAGCCATTTTTAATTTGTCTTCTGCGGCCGCTCGCTTGCGGAGTTCTTCGGTATTCTTCTTATTTGGGTTTCCGTTTAATAATTGTAATTTTGCACTCTTCGCTGGTTGCGGCATAATATCACCTTCTTTCAAAAGATATATTAAAATCGTTATCACAATCCTTATAATTAAGTTATCGGCAGTGCTGCGCCGAAATTTTTTAGGGAGGGATTCCTATGGGAGAACTCTATAAACCCGGCGAAGACAATAAACCAAAAGGAACCTATAAAGAAGTGGGACCTCGTGGTGGAAATGTCCAAGGCGGACGAGAAGTAAAAATTGATCCAGGCGACCGATTACCTCCTACTTCTCAAAAGGAAACAAATGGACTAAGAAATAGCTTCGTCCAAAGCCGGCTTAAATTGGTCGGCTTTTTCCTTTTTCTCCAAAAAACTTGAAAAGCGGTCTTTTTACGAAGGAAGGACTGCACCGTTCTTCTCAAGACTTACTCTTTAATCTTTTAGAGTAGGGGGGCTACCTTCATTTCGCTGCAAACTTATCTTTCAGGAGTTGAATACATTTTAACGATATGTGATTTAGGTTTTGGTTTCTTCTTCCCGCCTGATCTCTCTGGATGCTCTCTGTTGTGACAAGCTACACAGATACATTCAAGGTTATCTACGGACCAGAACAGTGACAGGTCTTCCCTCGCCTCGACTATGTGATGGATGATCGTGCCCCTTGTGTTCCGCCCTCGACGCTTGCACTCTTGGCACATGCCGAAGTCCCTAGCTATTACTACTTGCCTTAGGTCTCGCCATCGTTTGGTCTTGTATAGTTTGTCTATCTCGTCTCTAGGTCTAGCTTCTTTCATTTACATATCTCTCTTGTGCCCAATGATTTTTCTATCTAAGTACTTGTTATTATGTGAATCATAATATTCAATAGTGATGTCGTTCGCTCCTCTATCATCATTAGTAAAATCATCAGTCTTCCAATGATACGAGACATCTACTAATCCTTTAGGCAATTCATCCAACCTCTCACCTTTGTACCAAACCTCTGGTACTGAGTCAGTATCTTTTAGTTTGATTTCTAGTAGGTTAGGTTTAGTTACCGTCTCGTATAACGTTTGCCCATCATGTGTTATCTTCATGTACCAATCATTAGCTTCTACCTCTTTGATTGATGCCGCAAAATGAGCACCTATTTTTTTGCCAGTCACATAATCTTCTCTTTCATAACGAACCATGAATTTCTCATCGTGGTCATCAAGATAGAAAAAGGTTACCTCTTTGATACAACCTTCTATATCTTTATGAGGCGTTTTGATAAGCACCTTCGGATAATTAAAGTCTCGTTCGTCAATGAAAGGTTCATCTTTCCTATTCCAAAACATTATCTCAACCACCTCTTCATGTTTGTTTGAATATGTTCGTCCTTAAACCAACCAATGCCAATAAGAACCA
>ERZ808028.1968-NODE-1968-length-10890-cov-8.574216_pt1 | contig 10890 bp, 9 predicted proteins | sample MGYA00380184_ERZ808028 | MGnify/ENA primary metagenome ERZ808028 (study PRJEB31490, sample SAMN06133397) | mouse gut metagenome | isolation source: J8_1 | host: mice | place: China: Chengdu | collected 2015-05 ...
GTCATGTCCCATCCCTCCCTTTCAGCAGATGTGAGCCTGTGCTTTCGCGCCTCCTCGCTTATCTAAAACACATCTCGCATGGGCAAACCGGAAAGGTTTCTAAAAAAATTTCAAAAAATTTTTGGAGAGTCTATATGCTGCCCTTGTAGTAGGCTATGGGGTATCGCAAAAAAAGAGGGCCAATCCGCACAAGGCAGATTGGCCCTCTCCACAGCGGGCAAGAATGTCATCTTGCCTTTTTGTCAATTTTCAATACATTTTTCAGCTTTTGGAAACTTTCATCGCTGATGGCGTGTTCAATCCGGCAAGCGTCCTGCTCCGCTGTTTCCTGATCGACACCAGCCGCTACAAGTTGCTCGGTAAAAAATAGATGCCGCTCATAGATTTTTTCCGCAACCTCCTGGCCTACATCAGTCAGATGCAGAAATCCCTCCTTGTCCATCGTCAGAAAACCGCCGTTCCGCAGGATAGATACTGCGTGGCTGATGCTCGGCTTGCTAAATCCCATGTGTCGGGCAAGGTCTACGGAACGCACCATGCCCTTTTCCTGTTTCAGCACCAGCACAGCTTCTAAGTAGTCCTCACCTGACGCATGAATTTTCATGTATATCTCCTATGCAATGCTCCAACCCTCGGCCTGTTCTCTAATACTTATAAATCGTTGATAAAAGCCGTTTTTGTTTATAAGCTGTCGGTGTGTTCCCGTCTGGACAATTTGACCATCGTCTACAACCAAAATCTGATTGGCATACTCAATAGTCGCGAGTCGGTGCGCAATTACAATGACCGTTTTGCCAATCGTCAATTCGCTAATAGCTTTTTGAATCAGATGTTCATTTTCCGGGTCAATGCTTGCGGTAGCTTCGTCCAGAATTACAATCGGTGCATTTTTAAGAATTGCCCGCGCAATGGAAATGCGCTGTTTTTCACCACCCGAAAGAGTAGAGCCACCCTCGCCAATTACAGTTTTATATCCATCAGGCAATCCCATAATAAAGTCGTGGCAACGCGCTTTTTTTGCTGCTGCTATAATTTCCTCCGTTGTGGCCTGTGGATTGCCAAATCGAATGTTGTTTTCAATGCTGTCATGGAACAAATAGACCTTTTGAAATACCATCGAAATGTTACGGAGCAAACTATCACAAGTCATTAGTCGAACATTCTTGCCGCCAACCAAAACTGTACCGCTATCCACATCATAGAAACGTGCAATCAGATTGCAGATTGTTGTTTTTCCACTTCCAGACGGCCCTACAATCGCTGTGGTACTTCCTTGTGGAATGGTAAAGCTAACGTTTTTTAAAACAGGCTTTTTATCGTAGGAAAAGCATACATTCTCAAAGGAAATGTCTGCGCGTAAAAGGTCTATCTCCTGTCCGTCTTTATCAATTACTTCGGCCTGTTCAATTCGTTCCAGCTTGTTAAGTGTAGAATCAATTACTTCCAGCACATGGGCCGCATTATTCATCGCTTCGACACTACCAAAAATCATAAAAGAGAACATATCCAGCATAAGCATAGTTGCAAGTGCCATATCTCCCTTGAAAGTAAGCATAGCTGCAACCGCTACAATCGCAATAGAAGCCGCCTTTAATGAAAAAAGGTGTAGACAGTTGAACGGCATATATTCTACTTCGATTTTTGTATTGATTTCTCTGCTATCATGGTATGCTGTGCGGATTCCCTCAATCGAAACACCTTCTTGCTTAAATGCCTTTACCACCTGCATACCTCGTAGATACTCAATAGAGCTTTCTACCATATCATCTTGCGCCTTTTGATGGATAGGAGCATTTTTACGGCTGCGCGATTCAAGCAAGTGCAGAAAAAGAGCAGAGCATAGAACACCAAGCAAGGCGATTGCCCCCGCAACTGGGCTATAAAATGCCAAGAACAGAATTAGCACAATGACGGTTATATAGCCGTTGACAACGGTATTAACCATGTTCATTGAGAACATTTCCAGAAACGAAAGATCAGTTGTAGCTGCCGCTGAAAGTTCTCCCATGTTATTCTGACTGAAAAAGCCCAGTGATACCCTTTTTAGAATATCTCCAAGACGAATACGCTCGTCTGCCGTAGCTTCATATCCTACGCTTTCCTGCGTTATGGCTCTTAGATATGAAAATAGGTATCTTCCAAGCACAGCAACCACCATAGCAAAAAGCATGAGCCAAATATCTTTGCCAGTCAAAGGCTTAACACCGTTAAAATCGTCTAAAACGGCTGTAAGACCATTAGCAGCCAACATAATAGGAAGCGCAGTAAAAATGCTGTGAACAAACGCATAAACAAACCCGATATAGATACGTTTCTTGTATTTTCCCGTCCAGTGTATCAACCTCTTTACAATACTAAACATTGTTATTGCTTCCCTCCTTGTGAGCCTGCTGACCAATTCTGTGCGCCAATATGTGCTTCCCACATATCGCGGTATAAAATATCATTGTCAAGTAAATCTTGATGTGTTCCTATGTTTTCGATCTGCCCGTCTTTAAGCACAATAATTTGATTGGCACCCTTGATTGTCGATAGCCTATGTGCAATCACAAGTAAGGTTTTACCCTTTGTTAGAGCTGCGATAGACCGTTGTATCTTTTCTTCGTTCTCTTGATCGGTAAATGCGGTTGCTTCATCTAAAATGACAATCGGTGCATTTTTAAGTATCATTCGAGCTATCGAAATACGTTGCTTTTCTCCGCCGGAAAGCCGATTGCCAGCGTCCCCAGCAGTCGTATCATAGCCATGCTCTAACGCTTGAATGAAATCGTCGCAACAGGCCGCTCTTGCAGCCGCGTACACTTCATCGTCGCTGGCGTCCGGTTTACCCAGACGAATATTCTCCTTGATTGAGCAGTTAAAAAGAAAATTATCTTGTGTAACAAAGCTGACAATATCGGCAAGCTGCGCTAAAGGAAGTTTGCGTATATCTGTACCGCCAATCGTAATGGAGCCATTATCAACGTCCCAAAAACGAGCAATCAGGCGAGCAATCGTAGATTTACCACCACCCGACGGGCCAACTAATGCAGTAAACTTTCCCTCTGGAATAGTAAGATTGATATGGGAAAGAACCTGTTTACTGTCATCTTTATCATAGGAAAAAGTCACATTTTGTAACTGAATTTGAAAATCAGTCAGCTTAACGGGCTTTGCTACGTCGGGCAGTTCTTCGACATTGAGTAGCTTATCAACATCATGTACTGCATATTCTACGGTTTTTGTTTCATTGATGTATGTTGTAAAATTCATTAGCGGCCCCACGATACCCAATGATAGAATCAAACACATCACCAAATCCTGTGGAGCCAATGAGCCATTTTTATATAGAAGCATACCAATAGGCAGCGTCCCTAAAAAAGTTGATGGTAAGACAGCCGAAATAAAATTCATTAGCTTCCATGTGCTTTGATACCATTTCAGTGTGTAATCCTTAAACGATTCAACGGCCTTTGAAAACTTTTCATAGGAACTGGACGATTGATTAAAAGCCTTAATTACTTCAATGCCCTCCACATACTCAACAATAACGCTATTGACATAGTTGCTGGAATCCATGTAATCTGCGTATAACTTGTTAAAGTTTTTCATCATCATTGCAAAGGCGATAAGCGCAAAGGGAATCGTTACCAACATAGCAAGAGCCATTCGCCAATCAATGGCGATCATATAACCTAAGACTGCAATGGGCAAAAGCAAATTGGAGATACATTCTGGAATCATGTGTGCTAAAGGTAGCTCGATAGTTTCTACGCGATCTACGAGTACACTTTTCAACTTTCCAACAGATTCGCTCAACACCGTTCCAAGCGGAGCTTTCATCAGTCGTTCTGCAAGACTTAGACGGATATTCTCTAAAATTGTGTAGGCCGAAATATGCGATAGGCTGGTTGAAATCCCATAGAACAGGAAACGTATTGCGTAAGCTCCCAAGCCAATTATGCACCATTTTATAGCGTCTGGCATTGCAGGAGAATTGCCTATAAAAAGCGTGATGATTTGATAAACACTCCAATACGGTATTAGTCCTGCGGCAACACTAATGATTGCACATAATACCGACAAGATTATTTTTCCTTTGCATTGTGACGCAAAGGAAAAAACAATAGAAATCCAGCTTTTTTGTTTCATAGCCGTTTCCTCCCCATAAAAAAATAGGAAGTACCAAATATCTTGATACTTCCTACATTATCGCATTTTTTCGCTTGTTTCACCACTCTACAAGGATTGATTTTGCTCCAATTAGATTTTTACTTTTCGATATTCTAAGGGCGTCTTACCTTTTGAGCTTTTGAACGCAGCGGAGAATTTGCTGGTATTTGTATAGCCAACCTTTCCAGCAATCATAGTAATCGGCTCGTCAGTTTGAGTGAGTAATGTAGCAGCCAAATCCATTCTATAATTTCTCATATAAGTATAAATCGCCGTCCCATACACACCTTTGAAGCATTGCTTTAAGGCCGACGTGGAAATATCATATTGCTTTGATAATTCTTCCATAGTGTAGTGTCGATCTGGATTCTCCGTCATTAGTGTCATAATAGCTTTGATTTTTTCTACTTGCGTCTTATAAAAATAAGGCCTGGTTTCACTGACACTATCTGCGTCGATTGCTTTCATGGATATAAGAAGCTCCAACACCTTTATGCGCAAATATTCTGCTCGTATGGATTCGGGGATTTGGTAAAGCTCAAAGAAAATATGATCTGAAAAGGAGTCACCATGTAAAACAAACGGGTGCTGTGCCAATGCAAATTTTTCTTCAATTTCAAATAAATCAATCGAAAAGAGCTTAAACAAATCACTAAGAGTGTCTTTTGCTTTAGGGACAGTAATTGCAACAGTTATCCCATGATAGTGACTTAATGGAAAACTGCATTGTCTATTTTCTATTGCTGAGCTTTCCAGAAGAGTATCGCCAGCGGATAAGTACAAATATGCACCATCGGCTATTTCCCATTCAATCCGTCCTTCTTGACAATGATGAATACCAATAATATGTTCCCCGCCAAATTTTCTCGCCGGACAATTTGCAATATGAAAATCATTGTAAAGAACATAGATACCGGGAAAAACTTGATAATATGTTGCTGTCCCGTCACCAGTTTCATTTTTCATCTGATATACGGAGCAAGCAGTATCGCGGCACAGTAATCTCATATTCTGATTGGAGAAAAATTGATCTGTTTCAGACATTATGCTTCCCTCACTGTAAAGAAACGCTGGAGCTTTTTTATCCCGATTTCATCAAGCACATATTGTTCTTGTACTTCTCCATGCTCCAGATGAAGAACATGAGTACAACAGCTTGCAATCAATTCATAATCGTGTGTAATCACAATAGAGGTTTTTCCCATAAGACGAAGTGCGGTAAATTCCTTGGCAACTTCATTCATATGAAGTAAATCCAATCCGCTTGTAGGTTCGTCAAAAACAAATACCTCCCGATCTGACGCAAGCGCACTTGCAATCGCTACTCTCTGTTTTTGTCCACCTGAAAGCGACATAGGGTGACGATTTGCAAGGCACTCTAAATCCAGTTGCTTTAGAGTATCAGCTATTTTATTTTCGTCAGAAATTGCCATGCTTAGGCGCAATTCCTCGTCAACACTTTCTGTAAATAGCTGATGATTCACGTCTTGCATTACCATGTAGCAATGCTGTAACCGTTGTTTTCTATTATACCTTTTTTCGGCAATCGTTACAATCCCTTTGCAATGTTTTTCAAGCCCACACAAGCACCTTGCCAGAGTGGATTTGCCCGCCCCGTTATGTCCAATCAATGCAATTACACTATGGCGGGGCAAATCGAGTGTTAGCACATTTAGTGCGCTCTGGCCTTTTTTATAAGCAAAGGAAAAACCTGATATGGAAATTGTTTCGTTGTCTGTGACTTTATTGTATTGCACTGGATATTGCGATAAATCAAAAGGCCGCAATCCCATTTCAGATAATTCTGCTCCACTTAGCTTTTGGACTTCTGACATTGAGTAGGTTGCAGCGATCCTACCGTTTTTCAAGAATATAACGCGGTCAACTAAATTCGATAAATAATACAGACGATGTTCCGCAATAACGATTGTCTTTCCCTGTGATTTCCATACTTCAATCATGCGCTTCAAATCCTGTGTGGCAGCAGTATCTAAGTTTGAAGATGGTTCGTCCAAAACTACAATCGGCAAATTGGTAACAGAAACAGAAGCGCAGGCGATTTTTTGTTTTTCCCCACCCGACATTTCAAATATGCTTTTCCCCAAAAGGCCCGCAATCCCAAACAAATCTGCGGTTTCCTGTATTCGCTGTATAATTTCACTTTCTGCTTTGCCCTGATTTTCACTACCAAATGCAAGCTCACTTGTGGAATCAACGGTGAAAAACTGTGTGCGTGGATTCTGAAATACACTTCCTACATATTTAGCAGTTTCATAAAGGGGAAATTTGTTGATATTCTTTCCGTCTAAAAGAATATCCCCGCTCAAATTACCCTCATAATAATTTGGGATAAGGCCGTTAATCAAACGGGTTAAAGTCGTTTTACCACAGCCAGATTGTCCGCACAAAAGGACAACCTGACCATCGGGGATAGTCAGGTTAATGTCCGTAAGCCCGCCCGCGTCAACGCTGCCTGTATATTGGAAATTGACATTATGCAATTCTATCAAGTCTATGTTCCTCCTTTCAGACAGCAAATCCTATCCAGCAGATTATGCAGACTATGACAAATATTGTGTCTAACGCTCCAAATCCAATTCTGCAAATGTTTGTCCGCTTAGTGGGAGAGCCAAGACCTCGCGTTAATGCTGCTGCGGATAATTCTTCTCCAATTTTTGCAATAGAAATCATAAGCGGAACAATTCGATACTCTAACATTTTCATTGGACTTCTTAATGAAGTAATGCCCCGCATTTTCATAGCGTCCCCAATAGCAGAGTATTCTTCCTTAACCGTAGGAAAGAACCGGAATACAACAGAAAGGGGAATCACGATTTTTTGTGAGATATGTACTCTTTCCATTGCGGCCACAAATTCGCTTACAGTCGTTGTATCAATGAGATAGTAGCCCATAATAAAGCCAGGAAGCATATGGGTATAAATCCCAATAGCCGCGCCAAGCACAAAGTTCCATGTACCTGTTAAGTGTGGGAGTATATTTATTTCCAGCGCAAACAGAACGAGGTATGTTAGTGAAAACTTTGTTACGCTTTTCCATCGTTTAGAGAGCAGCAACAGAAACATAGGCAAGGCCATCAAGCAAGGCCGTACATAATTCATTATGCCGCCTGTCCCCCCAGCTATCATAATCGTACTAACTGTTATCGTGAGAAAGATTTTTGTGCGAGGGTCGATTGGAATAATTGCTTTTCTATTTGCGGGCAAAGAAGCGATTTCACACATTACGCAATACCAGCTTTTTCAAAATGCTTTTTCAATACAGCTTTTCCAAGCAATGCTCCGAGAATACCACCAACGAAAGTTACGATAAACAAAACAGGGTACATCCAGTTAGGAGTATAGGACATTAGAGTATCGACATATTCTTGACCATAGCCGCTAATCAGAGATTCAAAAAATTCTGTACGGGTCAAAAACATACGGCTTACGAAGCCCATAATCCAGAGGGAAAACACGCCGTTACCCAGCAGGGTGCATTTCCAGCTACTATATTTTCCAGCTTTCATAATACAATCAGCGGCAATGCCGAACACTACACCAAAAACCAGAACCAAAACGCCGCTGCCGATTAGCATATTAAGTAATCCGAGGATAATGCCGCACAAAGAAACCATGCCAAATTTTTTGACCTTTGTAAGATACAGCATAAAGGGTATGCCGCAGAGGATAGGGCAAACAAAACCCAACAGGGGGATAAAGATGGGGATATAGCCCAACATCATTCCCGCAAAGAAAATAACAAAGTAGATTGCGGTAAAAATTCCGACGTTGATAAGGTCTTTTGCTTGTAATTTTTTGTCCATAAGATTTCCTCCGTAGGTTAGCAGTTTCTAACTGCAAATTTCAAAATAATGCGAATCTCTAATTCGCACAGTTTAAGTATATAGGATTTGCAAATTTTTTGCCGCTCCAAATAGTTAAAAAATGCTCCAAATGGACAACAAGTTTGCTGCGCCTGCATGTGAATTATAAAGACAATCGGTGTGCATATCAAATCATTCCCAAGCCATACTATGAACTATACAATGTATATGGGTGATGTAGTATGGCGAAAATCGAGGATTGCCCCGGCTTTGAAACCTTTGGAGCAGACGTAAGGGCCGGACGGGAAGCACAGGGAATTACCCGTAAGGCATTAGCGGAAGAAGTGAATATTACGCCCCGCTATCTTGCCAGCATTGAGTTAGGGAAATATTTTCTTTTCCGGTAATCTATAATTGACCAACGATAACCCTAATAAAGTAACGAAACCCAATAATTCAACGATTGCAATGACCATTCTTGCTCTCAAAAAGCAAAAAAGCACCGCTTCCGGCCCGGCTTTCTGCCAGGTCAGAGGCGATGCTTTTCTCAAAAGTGTTAGAAATTCCACTGTTTTCAGCGGTTTTAGTCAAAAAATAAGGACGATTACCTCGATACATATTGTATCAAAGTAATCGTCCTTACATGGTACGGGTAGTGGGGGTCGAACCCACACGGATCACTCCACAGGAACCTAAATCCTGCGCGTCTGCCAATTCCGCCATACCCGCATATAGGCAGCGGGAACTTTTCCGCCGCCATTTTATCACCAAATCAACGTGGCAAAATAGTCGTCCGGCGTCTCCGCCCGGCGCATCAGCGCCACTGAGCCGTCCTCACGGAGGAGCAGTTCCGCCGAGCGCAGTTTACCATTGTAATTATACCCCATGGAGAACCCATGCGCTCCGGTGTCATGAATTGCCAGCACGTCGCCAATCTCAACTTCCGGAAGCTCCCGGTCAATGGCGAACTTGTCGCTGTTCTCGCACAGCGAGCCCACCACATCGTACATGTGGTCACAGGGGGAATTCTCCTTACCCAGCACCGTGATATGGTGGTAAGCCCCGTAGACAGCAGGCCGCATCAGGTTAGCCGCGCAGGCGTCCACCCCAACATACTCCTTGTAGATATGTTTTTCGTGGACGGCAATGGTGACCAGATGGCCGAAGGGGGCCAGCATAAACCGGCCCAACTCGGTGTAGATGGCCACATCCCCCATACCCGCCGGGACCAAAATCTCCTCGTAGGCCTTTCGCACACCCTCGCCGATGACTCCAATATCATTGGCGGGCTGGTCCGGGCGGTAGGGCACCCCCACGCCGCCGGACAGGTTGATGAACGCCACATGGCACCCGGTCTCCTCCGCCACGTCGGCGGCGGTCTGAAACAGCAACCGGGCCAGGGCGGGGTAATACTCGTTGGAAATCGTATTCGAGGCCAGGAATGCGTGAATGCCAAAGTGCTTCGCCCCCAGTTCCTTCAGCCGGGAAAAGGCCTGGGCCAACTGAGGCCGGGTCATGCCGTATTTGGCCTGGCCCGGATTGTCCATCACCTGGAAGCCCTCCTTGCTCTCCCCCAGGGTGAATACCCCGCCGGGGTTGAAGCGGCAGCATACCGTCGCGGGCACCTTCCCCAAAGTGTCGCGGAGGAAATCTACGTGGGTCAGATCGTCCAAGTTGATATAGGCTCCCAGCTTGGCGGCCAGCTCAAACTCCTCAGCCGGGGTCTCGTTGGAGGAGAACATGATTTCGTTTCCGAGAAACCCGCACTTCTCCGCCAGCATCAGCTCGGTGAGGGAGGAGCAGTCCACGCCGCAGCCCTCCTCCCGCAGCAGCTTGAGGATGCCGGGGGTGGGGGTGGCCTTGACCGCAAAGTATTCTTTGAACCCCGGGTTCCAGGCGAAAGCAGCCTTCAGGGCCCGGGCATTAATCCGGATGCCCCGCTCGTCGTAGATGTGGAAGGGGGTGGGATAGGTCTTTATAATCTCCTTGGCCTGGGGGAGGGTAAGGAAGGGCTTCTTCATCTGTGTATCTCCTTGAGAGTTCTTTTTGTGTTCCCTATCATACCGTATCCGCCGCCCGTTGTCAACTGCCCTTTGGCGGCTTCGGGTCCCCGTATACCTTGTCCTCTACATAGGACATCATGCTGTTGTTTTCCCAGAACACGACGAGCATGGGAAAGACCCACACCAAAGCCGCCAGCTGATATTCACTGAGATTCACGGTGACAAGAACCGCTGCCAGCATCAACACAAGGATCAGGCCCAGATGGTCCCGCCGCCATTTTTTCCTGAAAAATTTCTTGCGTTCCTCCACGGTGAAGGCGCTCTCCCGCACCGCTTTCACCAGGTTCTCGTCCGCCTGCTTCCGGAACTGTTCATCGTCCAGCCGCTCCCCGGCCAGCAGCTCGTTGACGCTCACCCCCAGCGCCTCCCCCAAAGGGAGCAGCAGCTCAATGTCAGGCATATAGTTGCCGTTCTCCCAGCGGGAAACGGTCTTGTTGGTGACGCCCAGCTTCTCCCCCAGCGCCTCCTGGGTGAGCCCCTGCTCCTTTCGCAGGACGGAGATGAATTTTCCCACTTTTGCCTGGTCCATGGCGTTCCCTCCTTTGAACCCAATATACCACGGCGCCCCTGAGAATCACTCCCCATAGACCGCGAATTCAGAACCGCAGGGCCTGTTCATTCCAAAATCGGGGCTCCGGCCCCCGGCTCTCAATATACACCGCGCCCCGGTCGACAATATCCTCCATTCCCGCCTCGGGCTGTTAGGCGCTGTTTGAAAATTGGGAATATGCCCAACGGTGAGAGATTTTTTCGCCAGACGAAGCCAATTTGACACAGGAATACTTGGTGTATTCCAAGGAAAATTGGCAATGTATGGCGGGAAAAGAGCCTCCGCTTGGGTATGTTAACAA
>ERZ808028.1969-NODE-1969-length-10877-cov-9.958611_pt1 | contig 10877 bp, 8 predicted proteins | sample MGYA00380184_ERZ808028 | MGnify/ENA primary metagenome ERZ808028 (study PRJEB31490, sample SAMN06133397) | mouse gut metagenome | isolation source: J8_1 | host: mice | place: China: Chengdu | collected 2015-05 ...
GATGGGACTTGAACCCACACGATGTAACCATCACAAGATCCTTAGTCTTGCTCGTCTGCCAGTTCCGACACTTCCGCCTGCGTTCACAACGCAAGTAATATATTACTATCAGAGTTCCAAAAAGTCAATACATTTTTGCAAATTTCGTAGAAAAAGTTCTTGCAGTTTTATGGCAGAAGTATATAATCAAAATGTGGTCAGATGAGTAGCTGGGACTAACCGGACAAAGTGCAGGTTTTTAGGGCGTATTTGGCTGTGAAGAAGACTTTTTTCAGAAAAGATAAAATATACGGGATGGAATCGGGAAGGATTTCGGAAAGGTGGTACAGAAGATGGCAGGAAAGTTGGGAAAGGCAGCAAAGTGGATCATGATTCCGGGAGCGTTGTATCTGATGTCGGTAACACCGCGCGTGGTGAACAGACCGGATGCGGGCATTTTTCGCAAAAAATATTTTGCACACAGGGGGCTGCATGACAACGCGGGAGAGGCGCCGGAGAATTCCATGGCGGCTTTTCGCAGGGCGGTGGAAGCCGGATACGGCATTGAACTGGATGTACAGATGACAAAGGACGGCATTCCGGTCATCTTTCATGATGGCACGATGGAGCGCATGTGCGGCGTGAAGGCGAGGATCGAGGACTATACTTATGAGCAGCTGCAGCAGTTTAAACTGGCGGACTCCGAGCAGAGCATCCCAAAACTGGAGGATATGCTTGCTCTTGTGGACGGGCGGGTGCCGCTTATCGTTGAGATCAAGTCCGAGACGAAAGACGTTGCTTTCTGCGCGGTGATCGACCGGATGCTGCGGGCCTATCAGGGAGAATACTGTATAGAATCCTTTAATCCGCTGGTGTTATTGTGGTACCGCAGGTATCACAACAGTGTGGTCAGAGGACAGCTGGCCTCGAATTTCCGCATAGATGGCGGTCATAAGAGTCCGCTTTACTTTTTCATGACGCATCTGCTTTTGAATATCTTTACGGCACCGGATTTTATCGCTTACAATCATCAGTTTGAGGAGGAGCCGGGACGAAGGATATGCAGATGGCTTTACAGACATCCGGCGGTGGCATGGACGATCCGCAGTGAGGCGGAGCTGAAAAAAATGGATGGAAAGTTCGATGTTTTCATCTTTGAGAACTTTTTGCCATAAATTTTGTGCAGAACTACAAAAAACGGATGCTAAATTTCCAATTATATGGTAAAATAATGAAAGGGCACTGAAATGTGCGTCTCTGCTAGTCAGATCAGAAACTATAAATGAAGAACAGGGCAGTCTGCGGATTGTCTGATTATGGTTTCTGAGTAGTATTTAAGAAAAGAGAGGGAAAAAGTTATGGCAAAATGGGTGTACTTATTTGAAGAAGGCAATGCCGACATGCGTAATCTTCTCGGCGGTAAAGGCGCGAACCTTGCTGAGATGACGAATTTAGGATTGCCGATCCCCCAGGGATTTACAGTTACGACAGAGGCTTGTACTGACTATTACAACAGCGGCAGGCAGATCACGGACGAGATCAAAGGGCAGATATTTGAAGCGCTTGCAACTCTGGAGGAGAAGCAGGGTAAGAAATTCGGCGATACGGAGAATCCGCTTCTTGTTTCGGTGCGTTCCGGTGCGCGGGCTTCCATGCCTGGTATGATGGATACGATCCTGAATCTCGGTCTTACGGATGTGGCAGTAGAAGGATTTGCGAAGAAGACAGGCAATCCCAGATTTGCTTATGACTCCTACAGGAGATTCATACAGATGTTTTCCGATGTCGTTATGGAGATTCCGAAGTCTTATTTCGAGAGGATTCTGGACGAGATCAAGGAAGCGAAGGGCATCAAATTTGATACGGAACTGACAGCAGAAGATCTGAAAGAAATCATAACCAGATTTAAAAATATCTATAAAGAGAATAAAGGTGAGGAGTTCCCGCAGGAGCCGAAGGAACAGTTGATGGAAGCTGTCAAGGCAGTTTTCCGTTCTTGGGACAATGAGAGAGCGATCGTGTACCGCCGTATGAATGATATTCCGGGCGATTGGGGCACGGCAGTCAATGTGCAGGCCATGGTATTCGGTAATATGGGCGATACTTCCGGCACCGGCGTTGCTTTTACCAGAAATCCTTCTACGGGTGCGAAAGGTATTTACGGCGAATACCTGATCAATGCCCAGGGCGAAGACGTGGTAGCAGGTATCCGTACACCCCAGCCTATTACCAAACTGGAAGAGGATCTGCCGGATTGCTTCAAGCAGTTCATGGAGATCGCCAATAAACTGGAGAATCATTACCGTGACATGCAGGATATGGAGTTTACGATCGAGGACGGCAAGCTGTTCTTCCTGCAGACCCGTAACGGTAAGCGGACTGCTCCTGCAGCGATCCAGATCGCATGTGACCTTGTGGATGAGGGCATGATCACACCGGAAGAAGCAGTTCTTCGTATTGAAGCGAAATCTTTAGATCAGTTACTGCATCCCACTTTCGACGCTGCGGCGCTGAAAGCCGGTCAGGTGATCGGACAGGCGTTGCCGGCATCTCCCGGTGCAGCGGCAGGTAAAGTATACTTTACCGCAGAAGAGGCGAAGGCAGCTCACGAAAAGGGCGAAAGAGTTATTCTTGTTCGTCTGGAGACATCTCCGGAAGATATCGAAGGTATGCACGCGGCAGAAGGTATCCTCACTGTGCGCGGCGGTATGACATCCCACGCAGCAGTGGTAGCCCGCGGTATGGGTACGGCATGTGTATCCGGATGCGGCGACATTGCGATCAATGAAGAGGACAAGGTATTTGAACTGGGCGGAGAAGAGTTCCATGAGGGAGATTATATTTCTCTGGACGGCTCCACCGGTAAGATCTATAAGGGTGATATCAAGACAGTGGAAGCGTCTGTAAGCGGTAACTTCGGACGTATTATGGAGTGGGCGGACAAATATCGTAAGCTGAAAGTACGCACCAATGCAGATACGCCGGCCGACGCAGCCAATGCGATCAAATATGGCGCAGAAGGTATCGGTCTTTGCCGTACCGAGCATATGTTCTTCGAACCCGACAGGATTCCGAAGATTCGTCAGATGATCCTGGCAAGAACCGTAGAGCAGAGAGAGAAAGCACTGAATGCACTGATCCCGTTCCAGAAAGGTGACTTCAAGGCATTGTATGAGGTGATGGAAGGAAGACCGGTGACCATCCGTTTCCTGGATCCGCCGCTTCATGAGTTCGTGCCGACAGACCAGGGTGATATTGATGACCTGGCAGTAGAGATGATGATGACTGCGGAAGATGTACAGGAGATTTGCGATTCCCTGCATGAATTTAACCCGATGATGGGTCACCGCGGATGCCGTCTGGCAGTTACCTATCCGGAAATCGCCAAGATGCAGACAAGAGCCGTTATGGAGGCTGCCATCGAAGTGAAGAATGAGAAGGGATACGATATCGTACCGGAGATCATGATTCCGCTCGTCGGCGAGAAGAAGGAGCTTAAGTTCGTCAAGGATGTAGTGGTGGAAGTGGCTGAGCAGGTGAAGAAAGAGAAGAATTCCGATATCAAGTACCATGTGGGAACGATGATCGAGATTCCGAGAGCTGCACTTTTGGCAAATGAGATCGCAGAAGAAGCAGAGTTCTTCTCCTTCGGTACGAATGACCTGACACAGATGACTTTCGGGTTCTCCCGTGACGATGCAGGTAAGTTCCTGAGTGATTACTATAAGAATAAGATTTATGAGTCTGATCCGTTTGCAAGACTGGATCAGAACGGCGTAGGCCAGCTGGTACAAATGGCGGCAGAGAAGGGCCGCGCGACCAGACCGGATATCAAGCTGGGTATCTGCGGCGAACACGGAGGAGATCCGTCTTCTGTGGAGTTCTGCCATAAGATTGGGCTGACGTATGTGTCCTGTTCACCGTTCAGGGTGCCGATCGCGAGATTGGCGGCGGCGCAGGCGGCGATAAACAATGTAGGAAAGTAGATTACAAATTGTCGTAGGGCACAGAAATTTATTCTAAAAAGAGGCAAACTAAATTTGCTACGACATAGAAAAATAAGACCTTGCATCGAAGGATGCGGGGTCTTATTTTTGTCTAACGACTATCCTTACCCTTGCATAAACACTGGATTTGTAGGAATGTTCTGCACAGGATCACCATGGAGTAGGGGCAGCTAGGGCGAAAGCCCGTGAGGATAAAACAAATTGCCTTTTTGTGCCCTTTATAGAAAAAATTTCCGTGCCCTACGACATGGTGATATTTGTTTATGATGTTTTTGGGAAAATGATAACAGGCCTGGAAGCCCTGTAAATGCTGGATATTTGACTTTTCGATTTCCCCAAAAAGCAATCCCCAATTCCCCAAAAGTGGTATGATTTCATTTTTGGGAACGTTTTTGGGAAAATGCAGGATGTTCCCGGATGGGAGGTTTTGCGAAGGATGAGGAAAAAGAATTTCAAAGGGCGATGTGAAAAGAGGATGATTGTAAAGTGTACTGAGGTATGCAGGACATATGATGCGATTCAGTATGCTTATGCTGATCTTCTGCAGATGGATGAGGAAGTAAAGGAGATCAGATGCAATGTTCTGTTGGATGGATTGGATGTCGGAGAGTATACATCGGATTTTGTGTGTACCAAAACAGACGGTGATCTGATGGTACGGGAATGTGTGTTTCGTAAGTTCCTGATGAAGCCATTGACGGTGAAACTGTTGGATGCTTCAAGGGAGTATTGGATCAGACATGGAGTTACAGATTGGGGGTTGGTCATTGATGAAGAAGCATGATCTGTTGCGATCTGGTGATAGCATTATCAGAGTATTGGATGTTCAGGATGATAGAATCCTCATGATCGACTGTTTGAAACAGACTATGCCTGTTTGGGTGGAGCTTGTTTCGTTGGGATATTGCTCTGAGTGTACTGTCGCTGAGTTATCTGAGGTTACAGGAGTTAATATTGTGGATGTTGATGCGCTGGATGCAGACCAGAGAAAGATAATGCATGAACGCTATACAATGATTGCACCTATACTTCCGTTCATATCGGATGATAAGGTGCGATCCAAACTGATCTGTTCTATAGCCGAAGATTATCAAGTATCAAAACAGACGATCAGGAATTATCTCTGTCTTTACTTGTCTTATCTGGATATGGCTGTACTTGCTCCGAAGAAACGAAAGAATGAAAGAGGGTTAAGTGAAAATGAAAAAAATATGCGTTGGGCGTTGAATAAGTTTTTCTATACGACAAAGAAGCAATCGCTTATGACTGCTTATACCATGATGCTCAAAGAGAAATATTGTGACACTATGGGGGTATTGGCAGAAGAATATCCGTCCTTCTATCAGTTCCGGTATTTTTACCGCAAGACAAGGAAGATGCAGAATTTCTATATTTCAAGGGATGGGTTGAAGAATTATCAGAGAAACAACAGACCTCTTATTGGAGAAGGGGTACAGGAGTTTGCGCCTGCGGTTGGCGTGGGGATGCTGGATGCGACGGTGTGTGATATTTATCTGATCAATGATGAGGGGAATCTGGTAGGAAGACCTATCCTCACGGCATGTATTGATGCTTACAGTAGTCTGTGCTGTGGATATTCTCTTTCATGGGAAGGTGGAATTTACAGTCTTAGAGGATTGATGCTGAATATCATTGCCGATAAAGTGACTTGGTGTAAGAGGTTTGGTATATCTATTCAGAAAGAGGATTGGGATTGTGATAGGCTTCCCGGTACATTTGTTACGGATATGGGGAGTGAATATAAATCGGAGAATTTTGAGCAGATTGCAGAGTTGGGAGTTACGGTTGTAAATCTTCCTTCTTACAGGCCAGAACTGAAAGGATTAGTGGAGAAATTCTTTGATCTGATACAGGAGATGTACAAGAAGCATCTAAAGGGTAAGGGTGTGATTGAGCCGGATTATCAGGAGAGAGGGGTACATGATTACCGTAAGGATGCATGTTTGACTATGATGGACTTTGAGAAGATTATTCTACATTGTATGATCTATTATAATTCCCAAAGGATCATAGAAAACTTTCCTTATACAGAAGCTATGATAGCAGATAAAGTGAAGCCGTATGCATCCTGTATCTGGGAATGGGGTAAATCACTGATCGGAGCGAATCTGATAGGAGTGGATAGTAGAGGGTTGATGCTGACATTACTTCCAAGGACTATAGGGAAATTTGGACGAACGGGTTTGAAGGTAAATAAGCTGCGTTATCATTGTGAGGGATATACAGAGCAATATCTATCCGGTGATACTGCAACTGTGGCATATAATCCAGAGGATGTGACATCTGTATGGGTAGTAGAGAATGGAGTTTATACTGAATTTACTTTGATAGAATCCCGTTTTCAAGGGAAAGACCTTGTTGGAGTACAGGGGTTACAAACTGGACAGAGGACTATGACTAAGAATGAAATGAGGAACAACTTACAGGCACAGATTGATTTGGCACAGCATATTGAAGCTATTGCAGGTAGTGTTGGTACTCATAAGGATGTACACATGAAGAATATCCGCAATACCAGAAAAAAGGAACAGATGAAGAACCATCAGGATTATATGAAGGAGAGAGTAAACTATGGCTGATCTTTCAAATATTATACATATTTTACCACCAATGAAATCGGGGGATAATCTGTTATCTGCTATGGAAATTTTACCAGAGTATGATGAATCAATCCGTACTGCAGATATTCCTGTGCGTCTCATGGCTCTCTCTGACCTTTACAGGATATATGTACCATCCAATATGTCATTAGAGATTTACAGTAAGATGTATCTGGCATTATTGAGGTCATTGCAGAAGAAGGGTACGAAAATGGCCGTACAGCAGAAGAATCAGAACCATAAAGCTGTGATACAGCAGGAGTACAGCGGTATTATGGGTGGTTCGGATAGCTTCACGATTATTGGTGCATCCGGTATTGGCAAAAGTTCAGCCATCAGCAGAGCAATTACATTGATTACCGAGAATAGAGTGATTGAAGTTGAGAATCCATACACGAAGATTATTCCATGTATTTGTGTACAGTGTCCTTTTGATTCTTCTGTAAAGGGATTACTGTTAGAGACATTACGCAAGGTGGATGAAATGATTGAAAGTAAATATTATCAGAATGCATTAAGGGCAAGGACTACAACGGATATGCTGATTGGTAGTGTTAGTCAGGTAGCATTAAATCATATCGGCTTGTTGGTGGTGGATGAGATTCAGAATGTCTGCAACAGTAAGAATGGGAAGAGCCTTGTGGGTATGCTTACCCAGCTTATCAATAACAGTGGTATATCAATCTGTATGGTAGGAACGCCTGAAAGCGCAGCGTTCTTTGAACAGGCGGTACAGCTTGCCAGAAGGTCGTTAGGATTACGGTATGATGTGATGGAATATGGTACGGATTTCAGGAAGTTTTGTGAGATTGTGTTTTCCTATCAGTATGTGAAACAGAAGACAGAGATTACAGATGGGATTATGGAATGGCTTTATGAGCATACTTCGGGGAATATATCGGTAGTGGTATCTCTGATCCATGACGCACAGGAGATTGCGATTTTGAATGGGAAAGAAGTTCTTAATCTGGAATCATTAAATGAGGCGTATCAAAAGAGGTTATCTATGTTGCATGGGTTTATACATATTGAGCAGAAAAAGCAGACATCCAAGCCGAAAAAGAAAGTATCTGCTGTGATTGTGAATCATTCGGCAGAGGAAAAAGGCGGAGGATTAAGTAGTAGTGAATTTACGATTGCAGATTTAGTTTCAGTTGCTAGAGATGAAGATATGGATATTGTGCAGTTGCTTAAGGAACATATAACAGTTATGGAGGTAGCGGTATGATCGTTTACTTTCCATCCATATATCCTGATGAATTGGTGTATAGCTGGTTCTGCAGATATTATGTACATTCGGGTTGTTTTTCTCATAAGATGGCGTTGCAGGAGCTGTATTGTAAGAAATCAGATTACCTGAATAAAGAATTTATTGGGAACTTAAATCATAGAGCTATGGAGCAGATTAACAAGATATATCCTCTGGATGAACTGGTTTTGAACCATACCATGTACCCCCAGTATGCAAGATTTATTCCATTGGAGAAGAAGAAAGAAGCTCTGTATCGTTTAGTTCATGAATCATGCGACGTACAGCATTTGTTTTGTGTACTTCCGAGGAATGAAGGAGAGCAATACTTGAAGTTTTGTCCTTTGTGTGTTAATGATGATAGAGAGACCTATGGTGAAACATATTGGCACAGGAAGCATCAGATCAGGAATATGGGTATATGTACGAAGCATAAATGCAGGCTTAAGGAATCAACTGTTCCTGCAAAGAGTGAGCAGAGCTTTACATTCTCTTCTGCAGAGAATTATATAAGTGATGATGAAAACGTTGTTGAAAGTGATCCTTTGAAGATTCAGTTTGCATCATATTTAGATTCAGTATTTGATGCCCTGATAGACTTTGAGAATGATGTTCCGATAAGTGCTGTCCTGTATGATGGGATGAGCCGAACAAAATATCTGAAACCATCTGGGCGTAGCAGGTATACGAAAATGCTTGCTGGGGATATAAACGAGTTCTATAGAAGTATGGGGATAAGCAACGTAGCGAGTTTGCATCAGATACAGAGAGCATTGTTAAGAGACTCCTATGATTTTTCAGTTATCTGTCAGATTGCTTTTTTCTTGGGGATGGAGATAGAGGAATTGATTAATCCTTTGCTGACTGTGGAACAGATTCAGCAGGAACAGGATAGTCATTATATGAAGGATGTTGCTCCTGTAGATTGGGAGTTATTGGATATGGAAATGGCTTCTGTATTAGAAAAGTTTGCTAAAGGTGTATATGATGGTACTGGTAATGAAAATGGTAGACCAGAACGAGTGTCAGAGAAACTTGTGTATAGAGAAATGGGATTGTTGAGACATCAGTTAGAGAATATGCCAAGGTGTAAGGCTATTATGGAGAGGTATGCAGAATCGTATCCTGAGAGCTGGGCGAGGAAGATTATTTGGGCTTATAAGAAGTTGGAGGAAGAAGGTAAGCCTTTTCATTGGACGGATATTAGGAAGATAGCGAGGGTGAAAAAGAAGAATGCTCCGTTGGCTGTACCTTATTTAACGAAGCATGCGGATACTGATACTGTGGAGCGGATTATGGAGTTGATATTGAAATAATTGGCTTGCAATCTGGTTGAAGTTGGCTGAATTATGACTTATAATTGATAAAAATATTTTTAGAGATAATGTAGATTGGAGAAGATGGCAGGAGGTTTTTTATGAGAAAACAGAGTAGCATAGAGCTTAGAGAACGAGAGGTGCAAAAAAGGATTGAAGAACATAAATATGAGGCGAGACTATATCATTATACATCAATAGCATCTTTAATAGGAATTTTAAGTAAGAAGGAACTTTGGCTGGGAAATACGGCTAATATGAACGACAAAAAGGAAATAATATATTTTATTGAAGAATTACAAAATGCTGTTTCAGAAGATATTGATCCAGAAAAAAGAGATATATGTAATGAGTTTTTTGACAAATTATATAGCAGGTTAAAAAATGAATATCCATTTGCAGCCAGTTTTTCAACACTAAAAGACAATGCAGCCCAATGGGAGAGATACGCTGATAATGCACAAGGAGCATGCATTGTTTTCAACACATCAAGATTGTTAAATCTTTTTTGGTATAGCGGGGCTTGGCTTCATGAAGTTTTTTATCAGTATAATATTAAACTACATGATCATTATGAAATTCTAAAAAATTACTTTAATTTTGGGGATTTAAAGAAGTTAGGCAATGAAAAAGGGGAAATGGATAATGTGCTTAAATGTGCTTATTTATTCAAACATGAAAGCTTTTGTACAGAATCGGAAATAAGGCTTACAGGTGAATGGAATCGGAAAATTGCAGAATCAGAATTTTCATTTGAAATGGTAAATGGAAAACTTAAAAAAGTATTAAAGGTATCATTGGATAAGCTATGTTTAGAAGAGAACATAGAATTTGAAGAACTTATTGAAGATATTGTTATTGCACCCCGTTCAGAGCAGAATGAATCGGAATTAAAAGAATATTTAGAATCGTTGGGATATAAAAAGATAAGTAAAAAAGTAATAAAATCCCAATGCCCTTTAAGATAATCTTTCGGCGTATTATAGGCGTATGAATCATACCCATAGATATATATTCTTATCATGACACTATAAATGATCCCTGTGCCGTTTATGACATGGGGATTTATTTCTTTTAAGGAGATTTCAGAGATGAAAATCAAAGGTGAGAGTACTAACAATGGGATTGTCAGTGGGGCAGAGGATTTTAAGGAAGGAGGTTGTAGGCTATGTCATAGAATATGAACATCAGGGGTATCTATAGATTCAGGTATGTAGTCGAGCTTCTTGTTCAAGGTAAGAAGCTATGCAATAAGAATAAACTGGATGAAAGTATCAAGGACGAGTATTCTACAATGATTGTGGATGGGATTGACAAAACAATCCGATAGTAGATATCCTCAAAGAATATGATCCAAAAGAAAAGTTTAGTGATACTGTAGATATGCTTTGTAACTCTCTTTAAATTAGTTTATGCGTATTGACAAAGAGGATTGGCAGTGTAATACTAAAAGACATGATTTTGGAGGAGTTATATGGACAGATTAAGTTATAAAGATGGATATTTAAACTGTAACGATTGCAATTAGGTATGCCATAACCTACTACCGGACTGGTACAACTTGGAAAAATCCCTAAAATATGCCATTTCCATTGATTCTATAGTCATTCTGTGTTATATTTATAGCATACCTAATTAGGTATGCTATAAGGAGGAAGATATGGTGGAAAAGCCCGATTATGTTCTAAATTTTGTACGGCCTGCC
>ERZ808028.1972-NODE-1972-length-10869-cov-7.026038_pt1 | contig 10869 bp, 8 predicted proteins | sample MGYA00380184_ERZ808028 | MGnify/ENA primary metagenome ERZ808028 (study PRJEB31490, sample SAMN06133397) | mouse gut metagenome | isolation source: J8_1 | host: mice | place: China: Chengdu | collected 2015-05 ...
GGCAATTCCCGCCACTGCGCTCCGCTGCGGACGATCCATAGCATACCATTGAGCATGGTTCGATCATCTTTCCGAGGCCGGCCTCGCTTCCCCGCCCTTTCTGGCGGCAACAGCTCTTTTATGCGCTCCCATTGTCCTTTTGTCAATTCATACCGTTTCATATTCCTATTTTCGCTCTTGCCAACGATTTGTGCAATATTTATTTTTTAAACAAGGACTACCCGCATGAACCAATGCGGCTGTGTCGATCCTGATATTTTTATATCCCAGAGCAACAAACTGGCCCGTCAGCTTCGGGAGGCCAAGCAGAAGAAGGAAAGGATTATGGCCAAGGCGGGTGACGATACCATCTCCAGGACGCGGGAGCTGCTGGAAGCATTGGAAACCATGCCAGAATTCCTTCCAGCCTTCGATAGCGAGATATTCAATGACTTAGTGAACGGATCACCATCAAGGATAGCACACCCCTGTGCTTCAGGTTGAAAAACGGTCTGGAGCTGACAGCGCATACCAAACAGGGGGGTGAACAACGAATGAAAATACGTAGCCTGTCCTTTGGGTACTGCATCAGAGGTGGAAAGATATGTGTAGATGAGCGGGACTCCTCCACTGTGCGCATGATCTTTGAGGAGTATATCCAAAATGCGTCCTATCAAAAGCTGGCTGATACGCTGGAGCGCCAGGGAGTCCCTTACACCCCGGAAAAGCACTGGAACAAAAATATCATAGCCCGCATTTTAAAAGACAGGCACTACATTGGCGATGAGCAATACCCTCCAATCATATCTCAGGATATATTCCTGTGTGCGGAGGCGGCAAACACCTGGTCCTGCGACTCGCCCGAACGAGCCCGCCTCATGAAAAAGATGTGCGCCTTGGTCCGCTGCCCAATGTGCGATGGGAGCATGTCCCGGAATTTCAGAGCCAACTGGCGGTGCCCTGACTGCATGGATGTCTCGGTAAAGTTGACGGATGAAGCTCTTAAATGCGGCGCTGCGGAACTGCTTGAACAACTGAAAAAAGCGGCTTCCGATATGAAGATTCCGGAAGTTTCTTCTGATATGGGCATAGCCCAAAGTCTGGAGAATGAACTGGCGCAGACCTTGGAGCAGACCGAGTTCGATGAGGCAGCGGCAAAGGACGAAGCAATGGCTCTGGCTTCCGCCCGGTTTGACGCCCTTAGCTCAGAGGACTATGAGACCATGCGTCTGAAGTACATATTATCCAACAAAGAACAGGACGGTGAGTTTGACGCCGACCTGTTCTTTGATATTACCTCCGCTATCCTGATCCATCCCAGCGGAGCGATCAGCCTAAAGCTGAGAAATAAAAAAATTATTGAAAAGGAGTGCTCAGAATGACAGAAACCGCCCCAAGAGTGATTGTCATTCCCGCGAAGCCAGAGTTATCCCAAGCCCAGGCAGTTCGGCGTCAACTCCGTGTGGCCGCTTACTGTCGGGTCTCCACCGACAGCGAGGAGCAACTGACCAGCTATGAGGCCCAGAAGAACTATTACACCGACAAGATCATGTCCAACCCGGACTGGACGATGGCCGGTATCTACGCCGATGGTAGTGATATATTAGGACCAAGTCAGAAAGTGCTTATAAAGAGAGCCTTTTTCTGATTTGGTCCATTTTCTTGCGCAAAAAATTAAAATAAAAAAGGAGGGGATGTGTAAAATGGGAAAAACTTTCAGCATCAGCAATTTTAAAGGTGGTACAGGTAAAACATCAACAGCATTAAATTTAGGTGCGGCTCTTGCCGTTTCTGGGAAATCAGTCGCATTGATTGACTGTGACAGTCAGGGGAATCTTACAGCGGTGATGGGCTACACCCCCGCTGAACAGCCCCGCACGTTGGCCAATCTCCTGCTGGCTACCATCGACTACCCGGAAGATCTGGACTTCCATTTGCAGAAAACTATCATCCACACAAATACCGGCATTGACCTGATTCCGGCTAACCGCCGGCTGGCGGATGCCGCTGCCCGGCTCCAGGTTATGCAGCTCTCTCAGTACAACGCTGTGGGGGATTCCGGGCGGGCCAGCGAAAAGGTCATGACTGAGCTGTTGGATCATCTGCGTTCCTCCTACGACTACATCCTCATCGACTGTGGGCTGAAGCATGAGTTTCTGACCGTCAACGTACTGGCTGCATCGGACCACTGCATTGTTCCGGTCCAGGCCCATTTTGGTATGCTACCCGTAAAGGAGACAATAAAAGGTGAAATTGTCGAAAAGGGGCGTGGTAGATATCATGGGAAAGAAACGAATAAAGGGCGTAACAAAATTATCGTTAGTGCAGCGGCATCTGGCAGGGGAAATTAGTGAAGAAGAAGCCGCACGTATTGCGGGTGTACCGGTATCCGAAATCATGAAGTGGCTGGAAACATATGAAAGTGAGGGAGATAGTGCGTTTCTATACACAAAAGAGAAACGTCAGTATACCCCAGAACTGAAGCTGCAGGCTGTCCGAGCCTATTGCAGCGGCAAGGAAAGTATGGAAGCCGTCAGTAAAGAATTTGGTATACAGGAGGCCACAGTACTGCGGAATTGGGTAATGCGGTATAAGGCGGTAGGTGAAGCTGCATTTATTTGTAGAGAGAAAACTGTGACATATTCGCCGGAGTTAAAATTGGAAGCAGTTCGGGCATATTGCGAAGGGAAAAACAGCATGGACGATATCTGCCAAAAATTTGGAATCGGTGCTAAAAACACTCTTCAAATCTGGATTGCACAGTATACAGCGGAGGGAAATCTGGCCTTTATTCCTAATGGGAAAAAATATTATGAGCCGGAAGTAAAACTGGAGGCGGTAAAGGCTTATCTCAAAGGCGAGGGGAGTTTAAAAGAGATCAGCCAACGATTTAGCCTGCGGGACAGTTCGATTCTTCGGCGCTGGCTGGCGCAGTATGAGAACGAAGGGGAAAACGCTTTTCTTGCAGATCGCAAAAGAGCAGACTATGCCCCGGAGTTAAAATTACAGGCAGTGACGGCATATCGGAATGGAGAAGGGAGCCAACAGAAAATATGCAAGAGGTTTGGTATACGGGGCGTGGCTCAGCTTCGCGTATGGCTGGCTCAATATGAGGCGGAAGGAGAAGCGGCCTTTGAACCTGGAAAGAGGAGGAAGTATCCTCCAGAACTAAAATTACAAGCGGTTCAGGCATACCGGAACGGAGAAGGAAACCTGGAAGATATCCGTCAAAGATTTGGTATACGGGGGATCTGCCTGCTTCGAGAGTGGCTGACAGAGTTTGAAGCAGATGGGGAATCCGCTTTTTGTACAGATAGAAAGGTGAAGAATTATTCACCTGAACTGAAGCTGCAAGCGGTTCAGTCCTATTTGGATGGCGAGGGAAGCCAAACAGAAATATGCCGAAAATTTGGGATACGGGGAACAGCCATCCTCCAACAGTGGCTGGCAAATTACGAGGTAAAGGGTGAAGCGGCCTTTTCCCAATACTCTCTGGCATTGAAGCGGCAAGCGGTACAGGCATACTGTAACGGAGAAGGTAATTTTCAGTCGATTTGCAAGAGATTCGGTATTCGAAGCAGAAATACACTGAATAGATGGATCAAAAAGTACGGAACCAGTACGGGCAGCCAAACAGAGGGGACGCCAGACCAGGAAACAATGGAATATCCAGCAAATTTTTCTCAGGGGCTTTCAATTGTGGAAGAAAGCGAGTATGATACTGCCCATAGAGTTTCTTACTCCAATTGTTATTCAAAGGGAGAAGATCGCATGGGCAGCACACAAAATATAACGCAGAAAGAAAAAATTCAAATTGCAGAAGAATGTCTCCGCTCTGGCAAAAAAATCAAAGAGGTTGCAGAAAAATATGGTGTAACTTATCAGCAGGCTTACAGATGGACACAGTGCTTCAAACAGTTTGGAGCAGCCGGCTTTGAGGATCGCCGCGGCCAACGAAAAAAGGATCAAGTTCCGCGATCTGAAACTGAACAGCTGAGGGTGCTAGTAAGGAAATTGGAATATGAAAAGCGTCAGCTAGAGGAGGAAAATGGATTGCTAAAAAAATTGGCGGAGGTGGAAAGGAGGGAGTTCTATCGGAAGTAAAATTTGAGCAAAGGTACCATACGATTACAGAATACAATAAAGAGACGGGAACCTCCATTGAACGATGCTGTGCTATTCTTGGCGTAACCCGAAGCGCCTATTATAAGTGGCTCTCTGGCAGGTGCAGTGCGCGAGAAATTGAAAATAACAGGCTGGCAGAATTGATTGAGACGATCCACACAGAAAGCCCTGATAAAGGATATCGCAGAATCAATGATGATTTAAAACACGATTACGGGATTCAGGTAAATGATAAACGTGTCCGGCGGATTTGCCGGGCTAAAAGCATTCAATCTACAATCAATCATGCTCCCAGCGGATGTACCCGTCATGCAAAAGAAGCTCAATTTTTAGCTGAGAATCTGCTAAACCGAGAGTTTCACGCTGACAGGCCAAACCAGAAATGGTGTACGGATGTCACAGAATTCAAATGGTATGAGGGTACTGACGTACACAAAATATACCTCAGCGCCATCCTGGATCTCTGTGACAGACGTATTGTTTCCTACGCTATCAGTGAACGAAACGATAATCCTCTTGTTTATAAAACCTTCGACAGGGCTGTGCAGGCAAATCCTGATGCACATCCTCTGTTCCATAGCGACAGAGGGTTTCAGTATACAAGCAGGGTATTTCATGGCAAGTTGGAGCAGGCCGGGATGATCCAAAGTATGTCCCGAGTCGCACATTGTATTGATAACGGCCCTATGGAAGGCTTCTGGGGGATTCTAAAAAGAGAACGATATTATGGGAGACGTTTTACCAGTAAACTCGCATTGATTCAAATGATCAAGCACTATATCCGCTATTACAATACCAGGCGGGTTCAGCGCAACCTGGGTGTTCTCACTCCGATGGAGAAATACAATCTTCTCTTGAGTGCATAAATAGAACTTGTCAACACTTGGCACGATTGATTCGCATAGTGAAAACCCTCTTCCATTTGCGAATGCCAAAATGAAATATTAGCAATTATATACATATTTACATATCATTAAATGCAAAAAACTTGTTGTTCCTGTAATAAGGATGAAACAACTATTCTGGTAACCTATATATATGGGTATCAAGGGCGAATTTACTCATTTAGAGTGCTTTACTTTTTAAAATGTTCGCCGATAAATAATTGTAGCTATACCTTAGTTGGAGAGTGAAGCATTAGAGAACGGAGGATATCAATGGAACTGATCAACGCATTATTTGCCTTTTTAAGCGGAAATGATGTCTTAATTGGAACTGTGAATCTGGTGGGCCTGGTGGGTGCTGGAGGAAATATAGTTGGGAAAATATCTAAATTTCGAAAAGTTCCTAACATCAGCGAACTGTTCTGGTCCCTTTTTTTAGGTGTGGGATACAAAACTCTGCTGACAGCTGCAGGAAAGGTAAATGATATAGACGCACTGAGGATGGCTGTAAAGAAGAAAAAAATATTAAAGCGTGTGAAGTTGTCAACCGAAGACCTGACTCAAATGTTTACACCTGTCCTCCCTCTGCAAGGGAAGGTTATCTGTTGGTACTTTGACTATTTTTTTACACAGATGAGGCAAGGACTGCAAGAACTTGAGATACTGGACGAAAACACACTGGATCAGGTTATCGAAAATGCGAAAGGGAATGTATGGGAAAACTGGACAGCCGTTCTGCGGGAGACCTATCAGAAGTACCCGAATTTCAGAGATGTTGCGATTCAGCAGCAGTTTGGTCAATTGGAGCTGCTGATTGACGGGGAAGCTAAGCCCTGCCCAACATGCGGCGCGGACGCCCATTTTTCTGCACCGGTATTCTGCAATCAAGACCATAAAGCTGTGCCCTATTTAGAGCAGAACATTCAACCCTTCGGCATAAAAAAACCAAAACCAGAAGATCTGTTTCCTGCGCGGCCAGCAGCTCCAATCTATGATTGGTGGCAGAAATTGGCCGATTGGTTACAGAAAAAGCCGCTATTTCTCACCGGTCCGGGCGGTATGGGGAAAACTACTTTTTTGAAGTTTCTCTACGATTCTATTAAGTCCAGGGATGTTAATCTACCATTCAGTTGTGCATTTCTCCTTTCATTGGATACTTTAATGCGGGAACCTGAGAATGGTCTGCGTCTGGATATAGACCCCCTGTATAATGCCGAAGATAGTATTTTGCTGCGTCGGATCGCATGTCTTGCAGGAGCCCCTCAAATACCTGGGGGATGGAAAAACATCTTTACGCATGAATACTGTTTTTATCCAGATCGACCGGTACTGTTAATGCTGGACGGATTAAACGAGATGCGAGGACAGGCCGTACAGCAAAAGTTAAGACGATACCATAGAATTTTGGATGAAATCAGCAGTCTATCCAACCGCGCCAACTACCCCAATATTTGTATCGTGGTGACTTCTCGGATTGACCGGGACAATCTGTTGCAGGACCAAAAAGAGTCGCTGAAAAGCAATTTCGAACACATGTGCCTGGGCGGTGTTCAATTGTCTGAGGAAATTGAGAATGCCATAGGGCAGTATGGAGCGCGTCAGGAAACGATACGTAATTTCTTAGAACGGCCGATGTACTATCGGGCTGCGCAGGACTTACTTCAGAGAGAAAACCTCCCGACCACGCAATTTCAGCTTATAAATATTATGTATGACAGATTGTGTGAGCAGGGGGAAGCCAACGTAGCCGATAAAACGGCCATTCCCTGCATCCGGTATATCATGAAGTACCTTGTGCCGATCATGGCTTACTTGGATTGGAGGGGTCAGTCGCGAACTCAAGGATTTATTAGTAGCAGTTTTCAAAAATTCAAATGCTGGATTCCTATGATCGCACATGAAAATGGCAAATATGACGAGGATATTTTAGATCAGATCAATGAGTTAGAAAGAAATCCAAATACCATTGCCAAATATCTGAGCGAAACGGCGCAGCTGATTGCACATGAAAATCGCACAAATAACAAGGACAATTCAGAGCAACGCGATTCAGAGCAGCGTGCTTTAAAGCAGCGCAAAAAGGATTCTATAAACAGCTGGAGTTTTTCCTGCCACCAGGACTACCGAGACTTTTTAGTTGCAAAGTATTTTTTGCAACGCAAGGAATATATGTGGGAAAGGCCTGATGACCCTCAATGGCAAGAAGCGGATACGCTACATAGCCTCAGCCTGAATACATACAGCACGGATATCATACACCTCATTTATCAGGCGGTAGGCTTTTCCGAGTCCCCCGAGGCAGGCAATGACTTCGATTTTGTAGGGGCATTCTATCAAGACATTGATTTCAACCAAGAGGGCGGCATATATCCTGGACATATTCTCTGGTACACTACAGTCTATCAATTGGTGGATATGCATGGCCTGGAGAAAGTAAGCTATGGCGGAGAGAACCTGGCGGAGGACGCACTTCATATTTTCAGACCCATTTTGGAATATGTATGTAATGAGGAGCAATGGCACCAGAATACTCTTTATGTAACTGGTCGTATTTTGCAGAATTTAATAGAAATACTTATGAAATGCTGTGAGATTTACCGGGACAGGCAGGACTATCAGCGTGCGCGTGAGATTGTCAGGGCTGCTAGTTATATTGTAAATCAGAATTCCGATGGCTCATCCCCAATGAAGAACGTTGTAGACTTCAACGACGCTAAGATTACCTTGACGGATTTTTTGAATCGTGGAAACAGTGGTGAGCTGAACCTGAATGAAGCACTGAAGAAACTGGAAAGCAGCGCACGGCAGGGGGTTCCCTTTCGCTATGCGTGTAACACGCTGGCTATGCTTTTGGTTTCTCCGCATCCCGCGATCAGCGAGCAGCCAGAATTTCTTACTTTTAGACATGAACTTCTCCAAGATGAAGCCCCTGTGGTATGTGCTTTTTGGCTATACTATGCCGCAGTGTTTGACCCCCGTAAGGAGGGAGAGGATTGGCTGCCCCGTATGTACAGTCTCCGACAGATGCTCAATTTATTGGGCGATCACAAGGTACAAATTGTTGGTATACCGGAGAATCGCCTGAAGTACATTCCTCTCCATAGGCTGAAAGACTTGGGGCGTAACTGTATTGTCGTACCGGATCAGGCCTGTCCCATCCCGTCCAAAGAAAATTTGATCCTCATTGAGCGTTTTCTGCATGAGATTGAAGGGTTTACGGGGAGCAAGGCCAATTGGAAATACTACTTGCAGGGTTTGATCGCCTGGCAGGAGATGGAACCAGACATTAACAAGGCAATCGCCGCACTACAACAGGCTAACCAAAGGGATGCCAGAGCTCAACTGCTATTGGCATTTCTAGAGAAAAGATACGATGACTTGGATTCACTGCACCAAGCTTTGCGGCCCGAACATAATAATCTTCCAGAGGACATCGGGGGATACAGTGTTGGAATCTATTACCCTCGCGATATTACCCCGCTATATAATTACCTTACACAATATGCAGAAATGGGATAGGAGAGCAGTAGTTCATCCTGCAATGAAACCAGAGAACATAGTGAGAGCATATACTCCGTAAAAGAGAATGGAGGGGGCAAAATACCGCGGTGCAAAGGAAACTGGATGATAGAGGAATTAGAAACTCTTTTAATATATCATGCGATTTAACAATCAGCATCGAGATGGATGAAAACCAGGAGCAGCTGGGGTAGAATAGCGAGGCACGGCTTCGGATCAGACATTTTGCACATAAAACTGGTATATAATTTCCTGTTAAATCAAGAAATTCTCCAAGCCAAAAGACCAGATGATATATAACAAAAAAATTTATTTCATTGTTGTAAGTTTGTCAAAGAAATTGGACAAGGAACTCGAGAGGAGAAAGCCAAGCGAGAGGACTCATCGGAAGGTTGTTGGAACGGCGGTTATGCACAGCGAGTTGTTTCTGAAAGTCAGGCAGAGAGAAGAAAGAGTGGAGAGAATAAAAGCGTTTCTGGTCTTCCCTGTGGCTGCGCTCTACCTTGCCATTATGTCTGGGCGTGTAAGGACGGATCAGCTTATGCCGGACACCCAGCTCAGCGGCGGTTTTCTCAAAAAGGGTTGGGATATCTCGTTTGTTGTTGGAAAAACGGTTAGTAAATTCAAAACCGTTGTCAGTCTGGACACATTCCACATGGATACCCTTACGGGCATACCACTTCACTAGCCGTTTCAGGAAGTCAGCGGAGGAATAGGTGGACTGCTCCGGATAAGCTGCCAAGAAACGAAGCCTGGAGAACTCGTCAATGGCGGTATATTGGAACAGGCGCAACTCCGGATCTGTGATACAGCGGCGAGGGACTACCTTCACATCCACCTGCACCCTTTCTCCCGGATGGGTCATCTGCTGATAAGGTTTTGGCGTATAAACTTTTTTCTTCCTCTACTGTCCAACATGTATGTACTCCTACACTGTACTGGGTTTTGGTTTGTTCCGTCGGCTTGAAAAAGTCGGCGGGCTGTGGTATAGTCGAAGCACTTTCGGAAAATAGAAATTTTATTGTGGCCTATGCGGTTTTTGCCGCAGGAGGCCCTGTGAGCTGTACCTCTGTGATTGGCGGAGCAGCTGGCCGCAGTTCGGACAGCGCAAATTGGAAAGGTGGGTGACGACCTATCGCGACATTAATCGACCTGTTACTTTTGTTAGACAGCAAGTCCACAGTGCGGCAAATACTCTACTGCAGCGAGACGCTGCCCGGGGCGATGAAGCAGGCCACTTCTGAGTGGATCGGCCTTCACCCGAAGCAGCTGCCAGAAATCATTTTGGATGATGCAGAGGAGTTTTGGACGTGGCGTGGATATCGCTTCCAGGCGCAGAGGATAATTATGCCGGAAGGCGATACCTGTGTGCTGCTGCGGCGGGAGCCCTTGAGAGAATGCCTGATGGAAGCGGCCTTGAATCTGATGGGCGGCGGTGTTGAGTTGTACGGTCCGGATGCCTCGATCCAATTCCTCAACCGGGCGACCAAGCAGCTGCTGGATATCCCGGAGCAGGACTCCATGGCCGGGCAGTACCTGCCCGACCTCTACCTGGTGGATGAAGAATTCAGCACTACCCTCACAGCGCTGCGCACCCAGCGGTCTATTGAGAACCGGTATGACAGTTATAAGTCCACCACAGGCAAAGACCTGCTCACGGTGAATTCCGCCTACCCCGTATTTCGGCCCGACGGCTCTTTGCTGGGCAGTGTCACCTTTGAGCAGGACATGCCCATGGTATGTCATCAGATATCCAATTTACAGAAGATACAGCAGACCCTGACCCGTCAGATGGCGGACACAGCCTTGGGCGTGCGGTCCACCCGGTATACTCTGGACGACTTGGTGGTCTCCAGTCCTCAGATGCAGGACGCTGTCACACTGGCCCGGCAGATGGCGGCAAAAGATATTAACGTACTGATTCAAGGGGAGACCGGAACGGGCAAGGAAATATTTGCCCAGGGTATCCACGCCCTCAGCTCCCGGCGGAACGAAAAATTTGTGGCCGTAAACTGTGCCGCCTTTCCGGAAACGCTGATCGAGGGAATGCTTTTCGGAAGTGTGAAGGGGGCCTTTACCGGCAGTGTGGACAAGATGGGCCTGATCGAAACGGCCAACCATGGCACCCTGTTTCTGGATGAGCTGAATTCCATGAGTTTATCCATGCAGGCCAAGCTGCTTCGGGTCCTTCAGGAAGGAACGCTCCAGCGTGTCGGCAGCACGCAGGATATCCAGCTGGATATCAGGGTGATCTCCTCCTGCAACGAGGATGCCTTTGTCCTGTCCGAGTCTGGAGCGCTGCGCAAGGATCTGTTTTACCGCCTGGCCTCCGTCGTGATAGAAGTGGCGCCTCTCCGGGAGC
>ERZ808028.1973-NODE-1973-length-10869-cov-4.886027_pt1 | contig 10869 bp, 7 predicted proteins | sample MGYA00380184_ERZ808028 | MGnify/ENA primary metagenome ERZ808028 (study PRJEB31490, sample SAMN06133397) | mouse gut metagenome | isolation source: J8_1 | host: mice | place: China: Chengdu | collected 2015-05 ...
ATATCAATCTGTTGAGGGGGTTGTTTAAAGGTACTCCGTCAGGAGCGTTCCTGAAATTGGCATATATCACAGGAATCCTGCCGATCAAGAAATATGGTACGCAGTCGGCATTGAATAATTTCAGAGAGCACACGATGGTAAGCCCCAGGCAAATGGCAGAATATGTCGGGTTTACGGAGGAGGAAGTAAGGGCGCTCTGTGAAGGGCATGATATGCCGTTTGGGGAAATGCAGCGATGGTATGACGGGTATTTTTTTGAGGCAATAGGGCATGTTTACAGTCCTAATTCGGTAATAGAAGCGATAGACAGCAGGGAATTCGGAAATTACTGGTCCCGTACAGAAACTTACGAGTCCCTGATGATGTATATCGCAATGAATTTTGGCGGATTAAAGCAGATGGTCGTAGATATGCTGGGTGGCCAGAGGTGCAGTATTGATGTGGAATCTTTCCAAAATGATATCACCTCGTTTCATTCTGCAGATGATGTGATCACATTATTGATCCATATGGGCTATTTGGCCTATGACAGTAGGACAAAAGAAGTTTTTATACCGAATGAGGAAGTGAGAAGCGCTTTTTTCAGGGCAGTTAAAAATGATGGCTGGGATGAAGTGATAAAGGCGGTCAGTGCATCAGAGGCACTGCTTAAGGCGACACTGGCTATGGATGAAGAAACCGTGGCACAGATGATACAGGAAGTCCATATGCAGAACACTTCCAGTATTGTTTACAATAATGAGATTTCGCTGAGCAGTGTGATCGCTCTGGCATATTACAGTGCCTGCAGGGATTATGTTCTGATAAGGGAAATGCCTGCAGGTAATGGTTTTTCCGATATGGTTTTTCTACCAAAACGTACTTCAGAGAAACCGGCTTTGGTTTTGGAATTAAAATGGGATAAGACTGCGGAGGGTGCAATTGACCAGATTAAGCAAAAAAAATACGTGTCCGCGCTGAAAGAATACAAAGGAAATGTTCTGCTTGTCGGAATCAATTATGAAAAGAAAAGCAGAAAACATCAATGCAGGATAGAAAAACTGAAAATATAAAATTTATAGTAACGAGGGAGCGGTGAAGGGATAATATACGCTGTATCCATATATGATAAAATTGTAATTGCATTTTGCATGAGCCTGGTGTAGAGTGTGATTAGATCAATTATGCGAAGGGAATGCTCTGTGCTGCGGCAGGGGCATTTCCTTTTCTGAATGATCACAAAAGGATTTTTTGAGGGCTATATTGGATAGAAGAAAAGGGCAGAGGATATGAAGATACTGATCATAGAGGACGATACCGGGTTAAACCGGGGCATTTCTTTCGCGCTGGAGCAGGAAGGGTACGAGGCGTTCGGCGCGCGCTCGCTGCGGGAGGGGGAGAAGTTTTTTGAGGAGGAGAAGCCGGACGGAGTGATCCTCGACCTGAACCTGCCGGACGGGGACGGCGTTGCGTTCTGTAAAAAGATACGGAGCCTGCCCGGCGCGGAAGCGGGGTGCGCCGTCCTGATGCTGACGGCGAGGGATCTGGAGACGGACGAGCTCATGGGGTTTGCGGGCGGCGCCGACGATTATATCACCAAGCCCTTTTCGGTGGCGGTCCTGAAAGTCAGGCTGCAGAATATCCTGCGCAGAAAGAGCGCGGACCAGGGGGCGGATGACAGGATCGTCTCGGGAGATATCGTGCTCGACCGGAAAACTTTCCGGGCAACCTGCGGCGGGGAGGAACTGGATCTCAGTATGACGGAGTTCCGGCTTCTTCAATATTTTATGGAGCATAAAAATCAGGCGCTGCTGAAAGAACAGATACTGGGGCATGTCTGGGACGAGGGCGGAAATTTTGTGGAGGAAAACACGTTGTCCGTCAATGTGAGCCGCCTGCGCCGGAAGCTGGGGAAAGACCGCATCCGCACGATCCAGGGGATCGGGTATCTGTGGGAGGAAGGATGATGGGGGCAGATGGGATGCAGCAGGGGGCAGGAGCGTTGCTGACGGCGGAAGGGTTGGCGCCGTTCCTCGTCCTGTGCCTGCTCGTCTGCCTCGCCGTGATCATTCTGGAGACGGGTTATTTCCTGTGTCAGTGGAAGCGGATGGACCGTATTTTGGAGAGTTTCTCGAACAGCATGGAGGAGGAAGAGGACCAGGTGCCTTATCCGGATGTGCTGGAGACCAGAGAGTCCCGGATCGTCAGCCAGCTGCAGCGCATTCTGGCACAGGCGCGGTTTAAAAGTCGGCAGGCTCTGGGGGAGAAGGATCAGGTCATGGAGCTGATCTCGGATCTTTCCCACCAGCTGAAGACGCCGCTCGCCAATATTATCATGGACACGGAGCTGCTGCAGGAACCCTCTCTGGATGAGAAGCAAAGGGCAGAATTTCTGGCGCACGCGAGGGAGCAGGCGGATAAGCTGCAGTGGCTGATGGCGGATCTTCTGAAGGCTTCCAGACTGGAAAACGGCGTGATTCGCTTTGACGCCGGTTATACCGGGATCAAGGGAACGATCGCGCGGGCGGTGGGTTCTGTTTTTGCGCAGGCGTCCGCAAAGAGGATTGAACTGATCACGGAGGAGTTTCAGGATGTCAGGCTCTGGCACAATCCGAAGTGGACGGCGGAAGCGATGGCGAACATTCTGGAGAACGCCGTCAAATATTCTCCCGAGAGGAGCAGTATAAAAATTACACTGGAGGTGCTGGACATCTACACGAAGATCACCATCGCGGACGAGGGCATCGGCATCCCGGAGGAGGAGTTCCATCTGATATTCCAGCGCTTTTACCGCGGGAAAGCGGTGGAGCAGCATGAGGGGAGCGGGCTGGGGCTGTATCTGGCGCAGCTCATCCTAAAGTGCGAGAAGGGGTACATCACTGTGTCCTCCGGGGAAGGGGCGGGGAGCCGGTTTTCTCTGTTTCTGCTGAATGAAGTGAAGTAAGTTTTTGGTTTTTCTGTCAGTCTGGAATAGATTTTTGTTAAAATATACATTTTTCTATTCTAAAAAGGGACTGTCTCTACATTTCTGACAAAATTGTCATATCTTTTTTGTACTCCTGTCAGAATGCTGTCAGATGTTTCTGGTAAAATGAGATTATAACTGGAACAGGAGGATCAAATTTCATGAAGATACTGGAGACAAAGAATTTGAAGAAATATTACGGCGGGGGCGACACGCAGGTGAAGGCTCTGGACGGTGTGGATCTGAGTATAGAGGAGGGGGAGTTTACCGCAGTGGTGGGGACTTCCGGCTCGGGGAAATCCACGCTCCTCCATATGCTGGGCGGGCTGGATTACGCCACGTCCGGCACGGTGACGGTGGCGGGAAAGAGGATCTTTGAGTTAAATGAGAATGACCTGACGATCTTTCGCAGGCGGCAGATCGGCTTTATCTTTCAGAGTTACAATCTGGTGCCGATCCTGAGCGTCTATGAAAATATCGTGCTGCCGGTGGAACTGGACGGAAGGAGGGCGGATAAGGATTTTTTAGGCCGGATCGTGGAGACGTTGGGGCTTGGGAGCAGGCTGAACGACCTTCCGGGGCAGCTCTCCGGCGGACAGCAGCAGAGGGTCGCGATTGCCAGAGCTCTTGTGACAAAACCGGCGATCGTCCTCGCCGATGAGCCGACCGGCAATCTGGACAGCAGGACAACACAGGAGGTGCTGGGGCTTTTGAAGCTGACCGGCGAGCAGTTCCACCAGACCATCGTGATGATCACGCACAACGAGGCGCTGGCGCAGCTTTGCGACAGAGTCATCCGCATTGAGGACGGCAGGATCGTCAATGATTACAGGAGGAAGGACGTTCCCGCGAGAAGAGCATTTCCCGGGACACAGCGAGAGGACAGGAACACAGACCGTATGTTTCAAGGTGACATGCAGACGAGGGCTGAGAAAAGAGACGACAGGGAGGAAACAGGCATACAGGCAGAGGACGTGAGAGCCGATGGGGAGGTGCGTATATGAGAAACAATAACGGTGCATCCATCCGCAGGCTGTCCGGACGGAGTTTAAAAAACAACCGGATGCGGAATCTGTTTGCGGTCCTTGCCATCGCACTGACCGGGATCTTGTTCACGGCGGTCTTCTCCCTGACCGGCGGCTTCCTGCAGGTGGTGCAGGAAGATACCATGCGGGAAGTGGGAGGGCGGTTCCACGCGGGGATCAAGGCGGCGACAACCGAGCAGTATGAGAAGGCGGCTTCAGATCCTCTGGTGGCAAAGAGCAGTTATACGATCCTGATCGGCATGGCGGAGAATATCATAAAGCGGCAGGCGGAGATCCGTTTTACACCGGATGAAAGCACGCTGCCGGATCTGTTTGTCATGCTGGAGGAGGGGCATTTTCCGGTTCAGAAAAATGAGATCATCGTGGACACGTACGTTTTCGATGAACTGGGACTGCCCTGTGCGCTGGGGGAAAAGATTCCGCTGCAGTTTTCTTTTATGGGGGAGACGGTGGAGGATGAGTTTGTCGTGTGCGGTTTTTATCAAGGTGACGCCATTGCCCATGCCAGTGAGCTTTTTGTGTCGGAAAGTTACTGGATGGGGTTAAAAGGCGATCATACGGATGAGGATTTTGTGAGATGGAAGGAAATGCACCCGGAGGATTACGGTGCCGGGCTGCTTGCAGGCAATTTTTTCTTCCATAATACTTATCATCTGGAAGATAAGATACGGACAGTCATTAGGAATGCGGGGTATGAGCCGGAGACGGAGCTGGCGTACGGCGTGAACTGGGCCTACATGAGCAGCCGCGCGGATTCGGCGGATCCTGTCACGCTGTCAGTTTTGTTCGGTGCGGTCTTAGTCATCCTGCTCACCGGTTATCTGATCATCTACAATATTTTTCAGATATCCGTTGTCAGTGATATACGGTTTTACGGCCTGCTCAAAACCATCGGGACGACAAAAAAACAGATCCACAGGCTGATCAGGCGGCAGGCGTTCCGGCTGTCTGTGATCGGCATCCCCATCGGCCTGCTTATAGGGTTCGGCGCCGGAAAGCTGCTTTTGCCGTTTATGTTCGGTATGACGGATTCCTATGAAGGGATAGATATTTCTCTGAAATTTGACCCTTGGATCTTTGTGTTCGGCGCCGGATTTTCCGCTTTTACCGTCTATCTGAGCAGCAGAAAGCCGGGTAGGATAGCGGGGAGCGTCTCTCCGATCGAAGCGGTCCGGTACGTGGACGCAGACGGGATCAGAGGGAACTGCCGATGGGCGCTGCGGAGCACAGGCGGGGTCCGGTGTATGGATGCAGAGGGAATCAGAGAGAGGGCGGATAGAAAGGCGGCGAAGGGAAGGAAGGCAGAAAGAGGGTGGACGGAGAGAAGGAAGACGGGGAGGGAGAATACAGAACGAAGCAGAAGGAAAAGGCAAAAAGACAGCGGACGATTTGGCGTTCTTTCCATGGCCCTTGCCAATCTGGGCAGAAATGGGCGCACCACCGTCACTGTCATATCGGCGATCTCCCTGAGCATTATCCTTCTGGGAACGGTCGTGACTGCCGCAGGGAGTTTCCGGCTGGATGATTATTTGGAGAACAGGATCGCAGGGGATTTTGTGATCGGAAATATCGGTGTGATGTCCTCCGCGTCAGGAAGCGGGGATATAGAGATAGCACCTGCGTTTCTGGCATTGGCGGACAGTCAGGAGGGTGTGGAAGAAAAGTCGGAAATGTGGCTGAGGTATCGGTCTTTTCTGAAGCTGGATCGGCAGGCGCTGGAGCGTTTCAAAAATCTGGATGAGCAGGGAAAGCTTCGGCGGGAAACCTTTGCGGCGAAAGAACTGGAAAAAATGCTGCGGGGAGAGAAAGATTTTGACGGTGTGTGTTATGCCTACAGCGAAGAACTGCTCTCCGGCCTGGAGGTGCTAAGCGGTACGCTGGATGTCGAACGGTTTCGGACGGGAAATTACATTCTGCTGACGCAGATCATGGGGAAAGACAGGGTGCCGGCAGAAGAACATATCTACCATCCCGGCGATATCGTGACGGTGAAAAGTTTCGGAAAAGATTCGGATCTTCAGGAGATCAGGGACGCGTCGGGGGCGGTGACGGATGTCGTCTATGATGATCTTGACGAGAAGGAGTACGAGGTGATGGCGATCGTGCGGATCCCCTACAGTATGGATATCCACAGATACGGCGCGAATGTCTGCGATGCGGTACTGCCGCTGTCAGAGTTTGACAGGGAGGATGCGTACACGGATGCTTTTGCCGTGTCCTATCGGGTGGCGGAGGAAAAACAGGAGGCTTTTGAGGCGGCACTGTCCGCATATACGGAAAAAGACCCGGAGATGGGGTATGTGAGCAAGGCGTCCCTGCAGAAAGAATTTGACGATATGGTGATGATCGTCGCGGTGATCGGTATCGCCCTTGCCGCGGTGATTGCCCTGATCGGCATTCTGAATTTCACCAATGCCATGATCACGGAGGTGATCTCGAGAAAGCGGGAGTTTGCCGTGCTGCAGAGCATCGGCATGACGAACAGTCAGCTGAGGAAAACGCTTATCTTTGAGGGGCTTTGTTATGTCGCTGCCTCCGGCGCGGTGAGTGTGGTGCTTGGAAGTTTATTTGCATGGGCCGTCCTGAAAGCCATGAACAATGTGATCTGGTTTTTCGAGTACCGTTTCCGGATCCTGCCTTTTGTCATTCTGTTACCGCCCCTTGTGCTGACTGCCGTGCTTGTGCCGGTGTTTGCGTGGAAGAGCGTCGGGAAGCGGAGCATTGTGGAGAGGCTGCGGGAAGAGTAGTTTTTAAAATTTATTGAGAAATCATAAAATGTGATAGATATCCGTCCGGCATATGTTATACTTAAAAAAGAGTATGCCATGCCGGGCGGATATTTTGCGGGTATAGTATATTCCGGGATATAGTAATGTTCATAAAAACTAAGGGATGAAGAAAGGGACAAAGTTATGGACAAAAGTAAGGAAATCAGAAAACTGTGCGAGGAAAAGCAGATCCGCATGATCGATTTCAAGATGACGGATATCGACGGACGCTGGCGCCACATCACCATACCGGTGGAGCGGTTCGACGAGAATACGTTCGTGTACGGCATCGGTTTCGACGGTTCCAACTACGGGTATGCGCCGATCGAGAAGAGCGACATGGTATTTCTGCCGGACCCGGATACGGCCTATGTGGATCCGTTTGCAGAGGTGCCGACGCTGACCATGTGCGGGAATGTGTGTGTGATCGGAAAGGAGGAGAACAGGCCTTTTGACCAGTATCCGAAAAATGTTTCCCTGCGGGCGGTGGAGTACATGAAGGAGAGCGGCATCGCGGATTCCATGGTGATCGGGCCGGAGTTTGAGTTTTATCTGTTTGATACGGCGCGTTTCGAGGTGTCGCCGAGGCAGTGCGGCTATCAGATTGATACCAGGCAGGCGGCATGGAACATGAGCCTTGAGAGCCGGGGAAACAACGGATATGAGGTGCCCCATCAGGGCGGCTATCATGTGGCGGCTCCGCAGGATGTGGGATATGACTTAAGGAGCCGCATCTGCATGGAGATGGAAAACTGGGGCATCAAAGTGAAATACCATCACCATGAGGTGGGGGGACCCGGCCAGATGGAGATCGAAGTGGAGCTGGCGGACATGCCCGCGATGGCGGATAACACGATGATCATCAAGTATATCATCAAAAACATGGCGGCAAAAGAGGGAAAGACTGCGACATTCCTGCCGAAGCCCATCTATCAGGAGGCGGGCAGCGGGATGCATGTACATATGCTACTGAAAAAGGACGGAAAGCCCCTGTTTTACGATGAGAACGGATACTCCGGATTGAGCAGGACGGCGCACTATTTTATCGGCGGGCTGCTGACCCACATTGCTTCCCTGTGTGCCTTTACCAATCCGTCCACCAACTCTTTCAAGAGGCTGGTGCCGGGGTATGAGGCGCCGGTGACGATCGGCTACGCCACATCCAACAGGAGCGCCGTGATCCGGATCCCGGCTTACGCGAAATCTCCGGAGACAAAGCGGTTTGAGCTGCGCAATCCCGACGCCACGGCGAATCCATACTATGCTTACGCGGCGATCCTGATGGCGGGGCTGGACGGCATCGAGAGGCAGATTGATCCTGCGGCTATGGGATGGGGTCCCTATGACTTTAATCTGTATACGCTTTCCGCGGAGGAGCAGAAAAAGATAAAAGGACTGCCTAAGAGTTTGGAGGAGGCGCTTGATGCGCTGGAGACAGACCACGATTATCTGACGAAGGGCGGCGTGTTCCCGGAGCGGCTGATCGATGTCTGGGTGGCGAGAAAGCGCGCGGAGGCAAAGAAGGCGGGCGAGATCCCGACGCCGGCGGAGTTTGCGATGTATTATGATCTCTGATAGAGCTTGCAATCGGGCAGGGAAGAGCTTTCTTTTCCTGCTCGCCTCGCCGGGTGCGAACAGCTTATGCTGCATCTTTTCTCCCGCATCTGTGCGCATAAAAAAAGGGGCGGCAGGCCTGTGATCTGCCGCCCCTCTTTCATAAAGAAAGTTTTAGCACTTTTTTGAAATGGCAGGTTCAGGAAGCGATGCTTCCCCTGTTCATCACCCAGCGGAAAATGTTGTCAAAATCCTGGTGATTGTGAAAGATCAGTTCGATCTCGCTGATCCTGCCGTTGATCAGAGAGAGCGGGAGGAGATTTTGCTGAATACCCTGTTTTGTCAGGGGAGTTCTTGAGCCGTTTTTCTCGTCCACAAATTCCACTTCTCCCTGGCAGGTTGCCAGTTTCTCTAAAAAGTTACAGGTGTTGTTAATGTTATAGATCTTCATAGTAGTTCCTCCTCTCAATGACTTTAAAATTTTTAAAAGCTGTATTTTTAAGTGGTATCTGTATTTTGTTTATGATATGATTATATAGTAGAATTGGCGCAAAAAAATGAATATACAGACAAAAGATAGGACTATACAGCCAGAATAGAAGAAAGGTTGGCGATATAATGATACGGGAACTGATCCTGAATGAAAATCTGGAGGAGGATGTATACCGTCCGGTGGAGGGATTCCCCCATATGTGCTGTTATGAGGAAGTGGCGCTGCGGCCGGGGGGATTTGTGCCGTGGCACTGGCACGCGGATGTAGAGTTTTTGTGGGTCATGCAGGGAGGCGTGCGGCTTGACACAAGCAATCATACCTATGCGCTGCATACCGGGGAGGGCGCTTTTATCAATTCCAATATGCTGCATTATAAAGAACCCTTGCCGGGATCGCCGCCGATCGTGCTGAATCAGCTCTTTGATGTGCAGCTTCTTGCGGGCGGCTATAAGAATGTTTTTGAACAGAAATATGTTACACCTGTTATTGAATGCAGGGAGCTGGAGGCAATGGTTTTTCTTCCGTCGACGGCGAGGCAGCGGAAGATCATTGAGCTGTTCCGTGATTCCTATGATGCGGCGGAACAGAGGGAGTACGGTTATGAATTTGCGGTGCGCAATGGACTGTCCTCCATGTGGTGTCTGCTCTGTCAGGAGGCAGCGCCTGTGCTTCATGCCAGAAAAGTGGTGAAGTCCCAGGGGGAGGAGCGCATTAAAAGGATGATGCTCTATATCAGGGACCATTACAGTGAGAAGGTTTCGTTGGAGCAGATCGCGGCCGCGGCGAATATCAGCGAGCGGGAGTGTCTGCGCTGTTTCCATGATATGCTGAATACTTCGCCCTTCAGTTATCTGATGGATTACCGTGTGAGGCGGGCGGCGAACCTTTTGCAGGAGACGGACAGGACCGTCACGGATATCGCCTATGCCTGCGGATTTTTCGGCACCAGCTATTTCGGAAAGGTGTTCAAAAAGAGCATGAACTGCACGCCGGGGCAGTACAGGGAGCTTTACCGGGAAAACGGGGGAGCAAATGACGGAAGGGATATCAGGGCTGATAAAGAATAACAGGATTGGAAGGAATAACAGAACCGGAAAAAATAGTCGGGCTGGAAAACAGGTGGGAAGGAAACCAGGGAGGAAGCTTTATGGGGGCGGGATCTCGAAAGAGGGAAAAAAGAAAACGGGGGAATATGTGGAAGAAAGTTGTGCCTGCGGGAGCGCTTGTCGTGGCGCTTTTTGTTGTGATGTTTTTGGCTGGTTTCGGCAACAAAGAGGGGGCTGAGGCATTCGGGGAAGAAGGAGCCAGCCGGACTGCCGGGCAAGTGATGCAGAATGATGAAGCAGCAAATTTGCAGAGAGATAAATCGGATGAGCAGATGGACGGGACTGCAGGTTCTGGGAGCGGGAATATCGAACAGCACGGATCGGGGAGCAGGTTACTTGCCCCGCAGGAACAGGTATTTTATGAAGTGCCGGGTGAGGCAGGTATTCTGCAAAAAAGCCCGGATGACAAAGATATTCGGGAGACGGCGGAGGAAGAGGCGGTTCCCGGTTATGATCTTGTGCTGTCCTTTGCGGGGGATATCTGTTTTGATGAGACCTGTGATGTGATGCAGGATTATATCGGCCAGGGTGAGAGGGTGGAACATAATATTTCGCCGGAGCTGCTTGACCTGATGAGAGGTGCCGATGTGTGCTGGATCAATAACGAGTTTGCCTACAGCGACAGGGGAGCGCCCCTTGAGAATAAAATGTATACTTTCCGGGCAAGGCCGGAAAGGGTTAAAATGCTTAAGGAGATGGGGGTGGATATCGTCGGGCTTGCCAATAACCATGTCTATGATTTCGGGCCGGAGGCAATGACAGATACGCTGGATACACTGCGGCAGGCCGGCATCGCCTATGTGGGTGCAGGAAAAGATCTGGAGGAGGCAATGACGCCGGTCTACAGAGAGATCGACGGGATAAAGATCGCCTATGTGGCGGCTTCAAGGGCGGAAAAATATAAGATGACGCCTCAGGCGACGGAGAGCGGGGCGGGGATTTTGCGCTGTTATGACAC
>ERZ808028.1974-NODE-1974-length-10859-cov-4.452792_pt1 | contig 10859 bp, 17 predicted proteins | sample MGYA00380184_ERZ808028 | MGnify/ENA primary metagenome ERZ808028 (study PRJEB31490, sample SAMN06133397) | mouse gut metagenome | isolation source: J8_1 | host: mice | place: China: Chengdu | collected 2015-05 ...
ATATAGGGAATGATGAATCTATTAAATATAAAAATAAAGGCATTAAATTGAATTATGAAACCTCGGCAGGGGTGAGATATTCAATTTATCAAAAAAGGTTCAATTTTAAAGTGATTGGATATAAAGGTTATAGGTTAAAAGCTAGGATTATCTTTGGTGGTATCCCGGTTATTCAAAAAATAAATTTGATACCTAAAGAATCTTTTACAAAATCTAGACCACTGAAGAACAAAACTGATTAATAAGTAGTCCCACTGGCCAACCAGAGGACAACATTTGATTACAGCATTACGCTGTGTCATTTGTTGTCTTCTTTTTTATTTTAAAAAAGGAGTGATGGAGTTGGAAGTAAAGAATTTGGAAGAATTGGCAAAGAAAATAGCTGAACAACAAGGGGTTTCATTAGCGGAGGCTGCATCTATTGTTTCTTATGCAGTGAAAGTAGCAGGGAGCGTTGTTGAACTTTGGCAGATCGCTTATGAAGTTGTATCTCTAATTTGGAGTAAGTTAAAGAACTTAAAATTTAATCATGATTTTGATGTTAGGAAAACATGGCTGATAGATTGGGATACTCGAAGGAAAAGTCAGGTCACTTTAAATAAACCGAAGTTTGTAGTGCTGAAAATAATCAAATAAAAAAGGAGTGAAGATATGCGCACAATTAAAAGTGAGTTTGCGAGATTAGGGCTTTTGCAGACACGTAGGAGAGAGGTAACGACAAAGAGTAGCAAAGCCAAGGACAAGCCGAAAGAACGTCTAACAGAACGTGATTTTAAAGAGTTAATGGGTCAATACCGTGATACTTACAAGAGAAAAAACGGTGCTATCAGAAGAAAATAAATGGAGGAGATTAACATGCAATTACAGTTTAAATTACCTGAAATCGATAGAGATAAGACAAAATTAGCCGTTGAGAAGGCATTGGAAACTTATCGTTATTATTCTTTGCAAGTTAGTTTGGACAAATTACCATCGATTACAGCAAGTTATTCATTGGCACCAGCTGGAAGTAGTTTGCCATCATCATCAACAGAACAAGCTGCAATTGCAAACGTAGATTTTGAGGAGCAACGATTAAAATATATTAACTGGATCGCGAACGCAGTTAATCGTATGTCAAAGCTAGAAAGGAAAATTATTTACAAAAGGTATTTGGAAGATACGGAGCTATTTGATTATCAGATTTACGCTGAATTAAATATGTCGGAACGCAATTATTATAGATTGAAGTCACGCTTATTTTATAAGTTGGCATTTGCATTGAAAATTGAAGTATATAAAGGTGGTGAGGAGAAATGAAAGTCGTTCAACCGATTAGGGATTTTGAAAAGGTTGAAGAAATTATGCGTTTATTAAAGGCTGATAATGAAAGGAATTATGTTTTGTTTATGGTCGGGTTGTACACTGCATTGCGTATATCAGACATTCTAAGGCTGAGAGTGGAGAATGTGAAAAAAGAGTATCTTAATATACGCGAACAAAAAACATCAAAGTTTAGACGTGTTTATTTGCATCCTGATCTAAAGAAAGCTTTGAGGGATTTTATTATTGATAAAGAGCCACATGAATTCCTTTTTAAGAGCCGTGAAGGTGGCAATCAACCTATTTCAAGGGCAATGGCTTATAAGGTGTTAAACGATGCTGCTAGGGAAGTAGGATTAGATTCAATTGGCACTCACTCCATGCGGAAAACGTTTGGTTATTGGGTCTATAAAGATACTAAAGATGTCGCTGGATTGCAGAAGCTATTCAACCACAGCAACCCAGAAGAAATATTAAGATACATCGGCATTGAGCAAGATAGCGTTGATTCATTAATTAAGAATGCTTTTAGGAATGCTAGAAGGTAGATGCATTCCTTTCTTTTAACCTATTAATTAGCTTCAAAACAGTGGTGTCAAACTCATTTTCATGAAATGACATAAAGCATTGATATAATGGGGTTAATTGAGCATGTGGCAGTTTGACAAACCCAGTTTTAAAGCAAACCCAAAGGAGGACAAAGAATGAAAATTGATAAGGTAAGGGAACGAGTAAAAGAGTTGCAAAAATACGTTGATGTATACGATGATTATGTTCCAGTGGGATTAAAACAAACGGCCGTTAAATTGTACGCTGAATCAAATAATGTAAGTGCGGTGGCCAAAGAATTAAACGAACATGGCTTTAGGAAAGATGGAAAGTTAGTTGCTGGTAAACGTGCACAGGTTAAGTTGAATAGTAATGATGTGACAGATCTATTAATTAGTGATGCGGATCCAGGGGATGAACTACATGAAATGGTTAGGAAAGTGCTGAATCAGAATCGTAGAAGGAAGGGCATTGTAGTTTAAAATAAAAAGATGGCAGAAAACTGCATGATAAGTGGCAGAAGGTTGGCAGAGCATTTGGAAATCTATATGTAATAATGTTAGTGTAGAACAAATTTCAAAGGCAGCAGAATAGTTGTTTCTACCGACTGAGACACGAGTCGTTTGAGTCTTACCTTCCTCTTAAAGACACCATGTTTATCTTTTATGATAAGCGTGGTGTTTTGTATTTGTTTTGGTATCATTAAAATTACGAGGGGGGATATAGATTGAAAATAATTAATGTAGTCGGGTTAGCTTATGAGGGCAGACAAGATAGAGTATCAATGATATTAGATTCGTTTAAAAAAGAAGGGGTACTCAAATCTTGGCGAGGGAACAGTAGTAAGAAAATATTGGAAGAATACATTGAGCCGTATGAATTTGAAGGTCAGCGGTTACTCAATGCAATTGATTTGGAAAAAGAGCCGCAAAACATTCATGATTCTAATGCAATAAAAGTTATGATGTATGATGCCTATGGAGATAAACATCATGTAGGATATATTCCTAAGGATTTAACTGATGCAGTGCATAAAGATTTTAAAATTATTACACAAGTGGATGTAGAAGTAGAGGGCGGCAGACAAAAAGTAATAGAGGTAGATGGCGACGGGAAAGAAAGTATCGAAATTTACGAAGTACCATATGGTTTGACAATATACATAACAGATATTGTTGATAAAACAAACAGTGGCATGTTTTTTAAAAGGGCAAGCGAGTTAACAAAAGGCGAAAAGATTTTTTCTAATATAATACAAAAGATAGTTCTAGGATTAATCATCTTTATGGCTCTATTGTTTATATTAATAAAAATATTTTAGGGCATCCAATAGTGGGTGTCTTTTTTATATGCTCAAAACTATACGTCATCGGTCATCAAGTAATACTTACAGGGCGTGAATGACGTGTAGTTTTGAATATGTAAATATGGTGGTGGATATAGTGGCTAAGGAATACACAACCGACGCACAGAAGAAGACCTTCTATAACAGCAACGCATGGCGTGGTGTCAATGGCTTACGCAATCAAGCGTTGAAGCGAGACAATTATGAATGTCAAGAATGTAAACGTCAAGGTCGAGTTCATATTGATTCAGAGAAGACTCCAGGCGAACGTAAGACCATAGAGTTGAACGTTCACCATATAAAAGAAATTGAATTCTATCCTGAGCTTGCGCTTCAATTAAATAATTTAGAAACTCTTTGTCTCTTTCATCATAATTTAATTCACGAAAAGAAATTCGTTAAGAAAAAGCCTGTGTGGAACGATGAAAAATGGTGAGGGGAAATCATACCCCCCATCGAAATATTCTTGTTTTATACACAATTGTCTGAGACCGGTTAGGGCCTTGTTTCAGCAGATATTTTGAAATAAATTACCCCCTCCCTCCTGGTGGGCGTGCAGAAAGAAGGTGATTAGTTTGGATAAGCAAAAAGTTGGTTTTCGGATGCGCGAAAAGAGAAAAGAAAAAAAGATGACACAGGTTGATTTTGCAAGGAAAGCAGGCATTTCAACGAATTACTATGCCAGTATTGAACAAGGGAAAAACTCTCCAAGTTTAGACGTTATAACAAGGATTGCGAAAGAGTTAGATGTATCTTTACTTTATTTATTAAATGATAGAATTGATGATATGGAAAACCGAGTAGATTCCGAAGTTGAAAGGTTGAAAAGTCTGTTTAAGGACATACCTAAAAATCAACTTAATGTTGCAGAAGGATTAATCATCCAAGCTGCACGGCTAAGAGTTTTACTGGATGATAATTGGAAAGACATATTAGAAAATGGTGAGTATGAAAAGTTTTCTCAAAGTGAAAGTCAAGTTCCTTATGATCGTAAAAGACCCATTGTTGATAATTACGATAATCGGGACAAAACATATCAATCAATTATTAATCAATTAACCGATTTATTACCAAAACCTATAGTTAATAAGAAATCAAAATTACTAGGGCGATAGCTTATGCTTCAGAATGTATATGTAGAAAACTATATAAACAAGTGGAAAAATGGAGAAATCACCCTTAACAAAAAGAGGGTACAATTAATCGGGTTAATTGAAAAAGAAATATTGCCACGTGATGACATTTATTATTTCGACAATGAGCAAATTGAAAATTATATAAAATTTAGTGAGACATGGTATTTTGAATTGGATGAATGGGAGACTTTTATAGCCCCATTCATTTTTTTGTTTCGCAAAGATGATGATGAGCCTGTATTCGATGAGTTTGTGATTAACATGGGGCGTGGTGGAGGGAAAAATGGGTTTATTTCTACTTTGGCCAATTACTTTATTAGCCCCTTGCACGGCATCGATTATTACGATGTTTCTATAGTTGCTAACTCTGAAAAACAAGCCAAAAGAAGTTTTTTAGAATGTTTTCGAGTAATCACGAAAGAAGGAAATGAAGAACTTGTTGAAGAATTTGAAGCCTACAAAAGTAGTATTACGGGTTTAGAAACACAATCTGTTTTCGAATACAAAACTAGTAATGCCAGTTCCCAAGATGGTGGACGTGAAGGTGCGGTCATTTATGATGAGTATCATGAAATGGAAAACTCCGACATTGTAGATGTATTTTCAGGAGGGCTAGGGAAAGTAGATTGTGGAAGGCAGTTTTTCATTGGTACTAAAGGATTTATTCGAGATGGTTACTTTGATGTAAAATATCGTGAATGTGAAGACATTCTTAATGGCACTGTTGAATTTAGTGGCATATTTCCTTATATATGCGAACTAGATGCATTAGAAGAAATGGATGATCCAAGTAATTGGGCTAAAGCGAATCCAGCTTTACAGGAACCACTCAATAAAAGAGGCAAAAGATTATTTAATGTTGTTATGAAAGCTTATACAAGATTGACGAATAATCCATCCGGCTATAATGCTTTTGTTACAAAAAGAATGAACTTCCTAGTAGATAGCTTAGAAAACTCTGTAGCAAGTTGGGAAGAAATAAAAGCTACTGATCGTCCGTTTTTCGAATTAGATACTAAACCAATTGGAGCATTAGACTTTGGAAGCGTGAGAGACTTCACAGCTTGCGGATTACTATTTAAAAAAGATGACGAATTTGCATTTAAAACATTTAGCTTTGCTATTAAGAATTTTTGTGATGTCCATTATGGATATTCAAACAGTGCTAATGATTTTGGTTCGGAGAAAAAAGCACCTATTAAAAAATGGGAAAAACAAGGATTAATGAAAGTTGTTGACGAACCGTCTTTGAATCCAATGCATGTAGTTAATTGGTTTGTGGAAATGCGTGAGAAATACGGCGTTGAAAAGATAGTTGCCGATAATTATAAACTTGATATATTAAGACCATTATTGGAGACAGAAGGATTTGAAGTAGAAGCAATAAGGCGACCTTCTAGTATTCATCCATTGCTAGCCCCTCGCGTAGAGGATGGCTTCGCCAATCATAAGTTTATATTCGGAGACAACGAATTAATGCGTTGGTACACCAATAATGTTTATGTGAAAGAAACCCAATTTGGAAAACAATTTTTAAAGAAAGAAGAAGTGAAACGTAAAACAGACGGTTTCCAAGCGTTCATTCATGCATTGTATCGTGCGAATGAATTGGAGAACGAAAATGAGTTTTTATTAGCTAACATTAGTTTTTAAAGGAGTGATTATATGTATGCAATTGAATTTAAGGGTGGGACATCCGCATTATTAATAACTGCTACACATTTTAAAGTTAATAACAGGTCAGATAGGGTCATTTTTAAAAATGGTTTTAAAAACGTTGCTTTATATAACTTATCTGAAATTAGATTTATTCATAGAGTTAAGGATGATAATGAATGGGAAGACCTTAAGAAAGCAAAAAGTTTAGGTGTTATTTAGAAATGAAATTGACTAGAAAGGCGGTGAGGTATTGGGATTGTTTGGTACAATATTTAAGCGTAATAAAGAATTAGGTTTCACTTTTGATGCAGAGTTTTTGGAGCTGTTTGAAAAGAAATCTAATCGAATTCACATGAAACGGCTGGCTATTGAAATTTGTATTTCTTTTCTGGCTAGGACAGTTGGACAATCGGAATTCAGAATTAAAAATGGTGATGAATATGTGAAAGATGAACTATATTACCGTTTAAACAAACGCCCGAATAAGAATACAACGGCCAGTACATTTTGGCAGAAATATATTAGTAAATTAATTTATGATAACGAAGTATTGGTTATTCAGGCTGATGATGGAGATCTACTTATAGCTGATTCATTTACTCATAAAAAATATGCAGTATATGAAGATGTTTTTTCGGATATTGTTGTTCGTGATTTTGAATTTAATCGAAGTTACAAACAATCAGAAGTTTTACATCTTAAATATGGAAATGAACGGCTATCTAAATTATTAGATGGTCTTTTTGTTGATTATGGCGATTTATTCGGCATGATTTTAAACGGTCAAAAACGTAAAAATCAGATACGTGCAACTGTAGATATGGATATGATTAATGCTCAAAGCGAAAAACGTCAAGCCAAATTACAAGAGTTTATTAATAATATGTACAAGGCGGTTGAAACAAAAGACGTTGCCATCATTCCGCAACAACCGGGATTCGAGTATAAAGAGCAGTCTGGGAACGGAATTGCGGGACAATCTGTCGACGAAATTAACAAGGTTACTAATGGATTTTTGGAACAAGTTGCAATGGCAATAGGCATCCCTTTATCTTTAATTCGTGGGGATATGGCAGACGTTGAAAAACAGACTAAAAATTATATGTTCTTTTCAGTTTCTCCATTATTAAAAAAAATCAAAGATGAATGCGATGTTAAGTTTTTTACGAAAAAACAATTTCTTGATGGTAACTTTATCGAAGTCAGAAAACCGTCTTACCGTGATATTTTCGATTTGGCGACAGCGGTTGATAAATTGGTTTCGAGCGGGGTATTTAACGGAAATGAATTACGTTCGGAACTTGGCCACGAAACAACCGATGAAGAAATTCATAAAAAGTATCACATTACTAAAAACTATCAGACTAGCGATGAAGCTTTGAAGGGTGGTGAGGATGAATGAAGCAAATGACGAAAGAAGATTTCTTAAAATCATTTAAGAATCAAAAGCATATTGAACAGCTTTTGAATATTCCAGAAAAATTTAATGTTGTTCATAATGAGGAAGAAAAAACAACAAACATTACGATTTATGGTGTTATCGGAAATTCCTGGTGGTCTGATTCATTTTCAGCAAGCGACATTGACAAAGCATTAAATGAAGCGGGGGATAACGATATTATTATTAATCTTAATTCACCTGGTGGGGATGCGTTTGATGGTATTTCAATTTTCAACCGTCTTAAACGCCATAAAGGAAAAGTAACGATTCATGTTGACGGATGGGCATGTTCTGCTGCATCTGTTGTGGCGATGGCGGCTGATGAATTAATTATGGAACTTGGTTCAATGTTAATGATCCATGAAGCATCTACAATCATATGGGGTTCTAAAACGGCCATGAGAAAAGAAGCGGATGTGCTGGAAGAACTGGAAAATGGCATTATTGACATCTATATGACCAAAGCAAATATTACACGTGAAGAGGTGCGCCAAAAGGTTGATGCTGAAACTTGGTTTAGCGCTAAGTCGGCTGTCGAACTTGGATTTGCTGATGAAGCAGAAGGTGTTGAAGAAGAACCATCGTCAGAGAATATTAAGCGAACAAATGAAGAACGTCAATCAATTTTAAATGAACTGAACGGTATTTTACAGCCGAATAATCAAAATAAACCTAAAGAACCTACGCCGGAGAAGCGTAATTTTTTAGGTTTTTTAATTCAATAAAAACGGAGGAATCAAATTATGGTTATTAAATTTAACAATTTCGAAGAAAAGAAATTAGCATTTGCTGAGGCTACAAAAAATGGTACAGAAGCGGAACAAGCGACAGCATTTAATGAAATGCTTGAATCATTAGCAGAAGATGTAAGAACGGATGTTATGCAAGAAGCGCAGTCTCTAATGAGTGACAATTCAATTTTACAATCACGCGGTCACAATGTGCTTACAAGTGAAGAAAGAAAATTCTTCAACGAAGTGATTGAAGAGGGTGGATTTAAAGAAGAATCTACTTTGCCTGTTACTGTTCAAGAAAGAATTTTTGAAGGATTAACGAATGATCATCCTTTTTTAGAGCATATCGGACTAGAAAACCTAGGTGCAGTGACTGAATTTATTACGAGTGATCCAGAAGGTTCTGCAAAATGGAGAATTCTGTTTGGTGAGATTCAAGGACAATTAAATGCTAATTTCAAGAAAGAAAAAATCACTCAAATGGCACTTACTGCATTTTGGGCAATTCATAATGACATGTTAGAACTTGGACCAGAGTGGGTTGAACGATATGTACGTACTTATTTAATTGAAGCAATTAAAGTCGGTTTAGAATATGGCTTTATTAAAGGTAGAGGGACTACAGAGGAAGAGCCAGTTGGATTACTTTATGAAGTGCAATCGAACGGTGCAGTTACAGAAAAATCGTCAGCGGGCACATTGACATTTGAACCAGGAAGAAAAACAATCACAGAATTACGCGATGTTGTAAAGCTTCTGGCTAAGAAAGTAAATGCCGATGGAACAGATTCTGATCGACCAAAGCAAGTTGCTGGAAAAGTTGTTATGGTTACCAATCCATTTAATACGTTCGATATTCAAGCTAATGCGACAACTTTAAATGCGAATGGTGTATATGTTACCAGCTTGCCATTTAATCCAATCCCAACTGAATCAGTCTTTGTTCCAGAGGGGAAAGTTTTGTTTTTTGTAAAAGGTGAATATATTGCTGCAACAGGTGGACCATTAAAAGTTAAGAAATTTGATCAAACTTTGGCCCTTCAAGATGCAACGCTATACACAGCAAAACAATTTGCTACCGGTAAGCCGAAAGATAAATATACTGCACAAGTCTATGATTTGAATATTGCTTATGATGAAGGTATCACACCCTGAGCCTCCCGTAACCGAGATTACGGGAGTAACGGTAAGTCCTAAAAATAATAATCTTGAAATTGGCGCTACACGACAATTAAACGCAACTGTAGAACCGTCAGAAGCTTCACGAGAAGTTAGTTATTCGTCAACTGATGAATCTATTGCTACTGTAAGTGAAGGCGGACTTGTAACGGCTATTAGTGCGGGACAGGCAACGATTGCTGTAAGCGCTGGGGATAAATCTGATACGGCGACGGTTAATGTAACGGAATCCGATCCCGATCCAGAAGATTAAAAGGGGTGATCTAATTGATTACCGAAGAGATCTTAAGTGAATTTAAAGAGCGAATGCATTTAGAGGGAGATGAGGATGCGAATTTAAAACGCATCCTTTCAACTTCTGTAAAAGTGCTTCTTGCAATGTGTGGACCATACGACATTCAAGAAGATGAAGTTTTTAAAGAACTTGTTTTCGAGCGTTCTCGTTATGTCTACAACGATGCTGCAGAATACTTCAAAAAGAACTTTCTAACGGAAATCAATAACCTTGCAATGGCGAATGCATTGGCTGAATTGGGTGAAGAAGATGCAACCATTTAAATATAAACCCAAAGTTAATACAGGCGATTTAAGGAATCGTATTGAAGTGTGGGCAAACGTGAAATACGTTAATGAAATTGATGAAACTTCCCATCGTTTTGAAAAGGTCAATTCCTTGTGGGCATCGCTCGTTCCACAGACAGGGAAATTGCAAAAACAACAAGCCGAAACGATTTTAACTAATGTCACTCATAAAATTATTGTGCGTTATACAGCAGGCAAAGAAATTACTAAAGATATGCAAATTCACTATAAAGATAGACGTTATGCAATTAGATATATTTTGAATCCATTCGAGCGAAACGAAACGCTTGAAATCTTTTGTGAGGAGTTGATGGACTGATGAGTTTGGAATTAGAAGGCTTAACGGAATTTCAGAAAGATTTATTAGAAGTTGCACAACAAAAATTGCCTAAAGAATCTATGAAAATGATGCGTAAAGCAGGTAACAAGCTCAATACTTATGCAAAAAGAGAAGCGCGTGGAGCGGTTGATCATACATCAGGCACTGGAAACTATTACAAAGGTTTTAAGCGCGGTAAAGTGTTTAAGGATTCAGAAGGTAAGGTTGTTGTACGTGCTATCAATAGCGCGCCACATGCCCATTTAATTGAGTATGGGCACAGGTTAGTACGTGGTGGCAAAGAAGTAGGTTTTGTGCCTGGTCGATTGATTATGCATGCTGCGGCTCAAAACTATGACAATAGCGGCGAATTTGAAAAGGTAATTTCGGATGAGTTGGACCGCATGTTAAGAGAGCATGGCTTATGATTACGCTAAAAGATTTGCGTTTAGCCATCAATCGACAGTTAAGCAAAACTGGTCATGAAGTAAATAGTCGGGACGTTCAGGAAGGTTTTAATAGACCTTCTTTTTTTGTGGTGTGCCAGGCATGGCAGCTATCTAGGTGGTGAAAGTCCACTGTGGGGGTACACATCGACCAACCACTAGAGAAA
>ERZ808028.1975-NODE-1975-length-10856-cov-13.409036_pt1 | contig 10856 bp, 10 predicted proteins | sample MGYA00380184_ERZ808028 | MGnify/ENA primary metagenome ERZ808028 (study PRJEB31490, sample SAMN06133397) | mouse gut metagenome | isolation source: J8_1 | host: mice | place: China: Chengdu | collected 2015-05 ...
CAAATACCTTTATAAAAGTCTTAAAACGGCTGGTTAAACAGCAATGTGGTTGTTTTTATAAGTTGTAAAGTAGTGTAGATTCAGACAAACTGGTTTTTCTGTCTGTCGTAATGATAATCAATCTGCTCAAGTTTGTCTATGATTTTCTGTGGCTCCTCCTCCGTATCCTCACAGAATGCCTCAAGGCTTGGATAAAAGTCTCTTAATTTAAGATTGATATAGCTCAAAAGCATCACCGGGTCATTTGGTATCATATGCATCCTCCCTATTTTTATTTAGTCTGTGCTCAGACTCACAATAATGAGTTCCACGCTCAGCAGATCAGGCATACGCCCCGTCTTGACAGCCTCCTCCGCCTCCACGCAGGCTTTCAGGGCAGTTTCTAGTTGTGCCTGTTTGAACTGTGCCGCCTGCGGGATATATTTCTTTTTCAGATAATAGGGATTTAACCCCGTCTGTTTGGCAATGTCGCTCTCATGGTATCCCTTTGTTTTCATTTCTTTTACTTGCAGCAGCATATTGAACTGTCTGGCAATCAGCGCCAGAATCTTCATGGGCGCTTCTTTCAATGCGAGCAGGTTATAATATAGCTTTAACGCCTGCTTCTGCTTTTTCTGCGCGACAGCCTCCACCATGTCAAAGATTTGGTTCTGTATCTGGACAATGCACAATTCTTCCACGTCCGAAGCCGTAATTCCCTCGTCATAATATTTGTAGCACACAAGCTTCTCCACCTCGCGGCGGATATTTTCCATGCTGGTACCTGTCTTATCTAGTAACAGCGTCAGTGCCTCCGGCGTGATCAGTTTATTTTCTTTTTTTAACAGCCCCATCACCCACTTTCTGAGTGTCGCCTCGTCCTGCATTTCACAGAGCGCCGCATAGCCATTCGCCGTGACTGCTTTATATAGTTTACTCCGCTTGTCCGTCTCCTCCTCCACCAAGATCAGATACGTTGTATCTGGAATTGCCTTGACAAGCGCAAGAAACTGGTCATTGCCGCTTTTCAGCCAGCCGCTGTTCTCGATGATAATCACCCTGTGCTCTGCAAAAAACGGCATTGTGCCCGCCAAATCAACCACTTCACTGGCATCGATATCCTTGCCGGAATACACACTGCAATTCATTGTATCGTCCGCTGGAACCAGCGCGGCTCTGAGTTTATCGCGGTACTGCCTGCGCAGATACGCCTCCTCCCCATAGAGGAGATAGAGATGGCTGAACTGGGCGTTCTTAATGTCCTGTGCTATCCTTTTCATTCTATGCTTCTTTCCTCATTCTTTAATCTTCTTTTTTGATATATTTTATATTATTTCTGTTCATTTTTCAGAAAAGGTTCGATTGTATAACTTCCCTTCCTGATATGTATTGTTATGGCGCCTGTGTCCTTTGTCATCCAGATATCACTCCCAGTCTGTTCTAAGCGCTCAACGGTCTCGGTATGCGGGTGGCCGTAACGGTTGTTCTCCCCGCAGGAAATAATTGCAGTCTCTGGCTGTAACTGCGATAACAGCGCTTGGGTATTCGAATATTTCGAGCCGTGGTGCGCCGCCTTATAAATATCAATGCCCGCAGCATCGTTCTGCTGCAAAAGCCGTCCTGCCGCCGCCTGTTCCCCGTCTGCCTCCACATCTCCTGTCAGAAGCGCTGTGACCCCTTCGGCTTCCAGTTTCATCACAAGGGAAGAACCGTTGCGCGAAGCTGCCTCGTAACCTGCATGCGGATGAAGCACTTCGAAGCGCAGCCCGCACGCCTCCATGCTGTCACCTGCTTTCAGGCGGTAAATCGGAATCTGCCTGCGCTCGCACAGCGCTTTCAGTTCATGATATGGCTCATCTTCGATCACGGCGTCGGAAATACACAGGCGCTTGATCTTGATCTCCAACGCCTGACCACTGCCCTCCAGCATCTCCATGATGCCTGAGATATGGTCGCTGTCCAGATGCGTCAAAAAAACTGCCTCCAATGCAGAAACCCCTTTATATTTCAAAAATGGCACAATCGTATATCTCCCTGTCCTGCTCTTTGACGAACTTCCGCCATCGACCAGAAACTGCTCGCCCGCAGCGCTCTCAATCCAGATACAGTCCCCCTGTCCCACGTCCAGAAAAGTCATCGACACGCCGTCAGCTGGGTTGTCACTGAGCAACAGGACCGCCGAGAGCACTGCCACAAACTTTATCAGCGCAGGCAGTCCTACCGCCAGCTCCTTCTGTCCGCACAAAGCTCCTCTTGCATGATACAAGCCCTCTCTGGGCAGCCGTTTGGATAAAAACGCACCATACTGGTGTGCGGCATACAAAAACACTACCACCGCACAAAATGCGCAGCTTCTCCATAGATCTGGTTTTCCCACGACCCAGTTAGCAAATGGAAGCCTGAGTGACAGCACACAGAGTCCCTCAAAGCACGCCAGCAGCAGATGGCACACCCCGCCTGCCAGCTTTGCTATCAAAAAACCAAAGACAGCCGGCAAACTGCCAGCGGCAAGACAGACCAGTCCCGCCGCCATCAAGACAGACATCGCAGGGATTATCACCAGATTCAGCAGAAACGAGTACACAGGAAATTCATAATAAGCGCTCAGCATGATCGGAAAATGCACCAGAAAAATACGCAGGCTTGCACAGAGCGGCTCCAAAACTTTCCACCGCACAGGCTTGATCAGCTCCGACAGGCAGCCAATCCCAAGAATCGCGCCAAAGGAAAGCTGGAAACCTGAATAATACAGATACCGCGGCTCCTCCATCAAAATCAATACAGCCGCGAGTGCCAGCGCCGTCAGCATGTCATATGTCCGCCGCAGCATCTGCGCCGCAAGCTGCAAGCCAAACATCACGACCGCACGGTATGCAGAGCTGCTCATGCCAGCCAGATCTCCATAGGCAACCATCACGCCGACAGACACCACTGCACAAAGCGGCTGTGGTATCCAGAGCTTTCGCAATACATGATATAACCCCATGCCAAGCATTGTGATATGAAGCCCTGAGATCGCAAAAATATGGGCGATGCCGCTCTTTTGAAAAAGCTGCTTACTCTCCTCGTCAAGCCCCGACTTGCTGCCAAGAAGGATTGCCTTCATAATCGACGCATCTTTGGGCGAAAGTACGCTGTCAAAAATCTCCTCAAAAAAATGCCTGATCTGGTATAAATACTCCCGATAGGCAGAATAACCGCTGCCCTGCGCGATGACCTCCGCCTTGTAGAGCCGGAATGCCACGCCCTGAAGCTGATAGTATCCTTGCGCGTCAAATTCTCCCGGATTGCGTGCCCTGCTAAAGCCAGAAACTTTGCCCTCCACCGCGATGATACTCCCTGCTTTTGGCACAATGGCGCACGCTTTCTGTTCTATATAGCACAAAACCTTGCCATCTATTTTTTGCTTTGTTTGTACTATGCTCACACAGTCCAATTGCAGCACCAGCGCCTCCTCCTGCGTGTACTTCTGCACAACCCTGCCCTGCAAAGTCACGCGGCTGCCCTGCTCTAAACAGAGCTGGGGCACGGGTGCGGGATTTATCTGTAAATATAAGAACACAGTCACCACAAATGCTGCACAGACGCAGCAGAGTGGTCTCCTCATTCACTAAACCTTTCTATATATTATAGTATGAATCAAATACTAATTAACCAGCGACAAATTTCTCTCAAAAATCGTGGAGGCCTCATACTTGTCCCGGAATTTGCCATCCTTATTCCCCTCTATCGAAATCTGCACTTTATTGATATTGCTCAGCTCCACCAAAGAATTGACAATCGAGTAAATTGTCACGTCCGTTGTCACATTGTTCACTGCCGTGAGCATCGCACTGTCAAATATCAGGTAACACACACCGTCCTTGACTGTAATGTTGACCAGTTTTGTATCCGGGCTGACCGTCGGGAAAGTCTCGTCGCTTGCCGGACCGCTGATGAGCTGCTCCACGACCAGCTTTTCCATGGATACATTCGATAAATCGGCATTGTGCGTCAGCTCTCTGTTCACCGCCACAAGCCCGTCCCCTGTCTCATTGGCAAAATACAGCCGCAGCGTCACCTTACTCTCGACCTTCTCAACCTGCGTCCCGGCATTGTTCACAAACATGTCCGCCGTCATGGCGCCGATCGCATTCCCCGACAAATCTGTCAGAGACTCTCCATTGACGGTGAGCATCACATAATTCACATCTGGTATATTCGTCAGGCTTCTGACAAGCGCCGCCCTCGTCAATACCTCCGTGGTGCCTGAGAGCTCTTTGTATTTCTCTCCAAGAGACACAATGACCTGCTCGCCGTCATAGGAGTACGTAATAATATTAATCCCGCTTGTGAGCGTCGCCTTCAACTCTTTATTATCGGGCACAGAGCACAGAAGCGTCAGCACCTCCACAATCATGTCCTTCGTGTCTGTGCTCTCAAGATAGTGCGTCTCTGTCACAAGCTTTGTCTCTTTTTTATTCAGATAGGAAATATCGACGGCTGTCCCCTTCTGTTCAGAAGGACTGCACCCGGCCATGATCAGCACCGGCAAAAACAGCATTCCGAGCAAAAGCAGAACTCTGCGATATCTCCCCGAAGGCATTAAAACCATATTGCCGCCTTTCTTAATTTATAGGATATTCTTCATATATTCTTGATATATTTTTCTCGTCTACTGCGCGATATACGTAAGCGGAATCTTGACGCTAAATACCGTCCCTACGCCCTCCTCACTGCTCACTGTGATCGCACCCCGGTGCCGCAGAATCGCACTTTTGGTAATGGCAAGCCCTAATCCCGTCCCGCCAATTTCCTTCGAATGGGATTTATCCACCCTGTAAAAACGCTCATAAATATGCTCGATCGACTCCTGCGGAATCCCGACGCCGGAATCCGATACCTCTACAGAAAAATACTGGTGATCCGCATCGAGTATCACCTTCACCCAGCCGCCTTTTTTATTGTATTTAATTGCATTTTCCACCAGATTTGTCAGCGCCAGCGTGAGCTTGACTTCGTCCACTTCTGCAATCACCGGCCGTCGGCTCTCAAAAACCAGCTTGACCTCCGCCCGCGACGCAATGGGCCCCAGCCGCTTTAGCAGCAGTTCTAAGACTTGATTCATATCCACTGTCTCGACATTGATATCTGCCGATGTCCTAGTCATCTTGACAAGGGAGAGCAAATCCGTGATAATCTTGTTTTCCCTGTCGATCTCCTCCGCGATATCTGTCATAAACTCACGGTACAGCTCCGCAGGCACATCTTCCTGCGTGATCAGCGAATCCGCCAGCACCTTCATAGAGGCGAGCGGCGTCTTTAACTCGTGGGACACATTGGATACAAATTCCTGTCTGGAATCGTCCAGCACTTTCATTCTGCCCATCATTTGATTAAAGGCATCACCGATATTCTCGGTCTCGATATAGTCCGTGACACTGATCTCCTCATCTGTGAAGCCGTTTTTCACATCGTTGATCGCATCTGTAATTTTCTCAAAAGGCTTTAACATCTTGCGGCTCAAAAGAAGGGCAATGCCAAAAATCACCACCATCGAGAGCAGTTCCAGCAAAAAAGCACGGCTCTGGATATACTCATACCCACTGCGGATACTGTCTGTTGACACGCTGGTCAGCATCGCCCCCAGCACATGAGACTTGCCCTCAAATTTTTCCTCGATCGGCACAACGATCTCAATATAGCCTGCGTCCTTTAGGCTGTCCGAAGCGCCCTCACCCTTTAAACACTTGATGATCGCCTCAGAGATAATAATCTTTCCCTCGCTGACTGCGTAAGTATCCTTGATGATTTTTAGTCCGCTGTTGACAATCAGCACCCTGCCGTCATAGAGGTTTGATAACTGCGAAAGCTCTGCATTGACGACCTCGCTGCTGCTGTCGAGCATATAATTATATGTAATCAGATGATCTGCGATAATCTTCACCTGCGTCTGCACTTCATTGGTCCTCGTCGCGATCGTATTGTCCAGATAGCGCTCAAGGATACCAACATGAAGCACGATACACGGCACAATTCCCGCAGCCACAATCATACAGAACATTCTTGTCTTTAGACTTCTAAAGCTTGTAAAAGCTTTTCCTTTTTTCATCTTTTCCCAAAGCTTTCCCACTGTTTTCTCCTATTTATAATAGTATCCTACGCCCCATTTGGTGTGTACGTACTTAGGCTCACTTGGGTTTGGCTCAATCTTTTCACGCAGACGCCGTATATGCACATCTACAGTCCGCACATCGCCGGGATAATCCTCTCCCCAAACCAGCTTCAGCAGATTGTCCCTGCCATAGACCTTGTTGGGATTGAGCACGAGAAGTTCCAGAACATCAAATTCCTTGGCTGTAAGGTTGACTTCTTTTCCGTTTACATGCAGGCGCCTGCCCTCGCAGTCAAGCTTCAAGTCACCCGCCTCGATCACCTGCGTCTTTTTGTCCACGGATTCTTTTGTCTTTGCGCCAGTCCTTCGTATGATTGCCTTGATGCGCGCTTTTACCTCCAGAATATTAAAAGGTTTGGTAATATAATCGTCGGCACCATACTCGAGCCCGAGTATTTTGTCCATGTCCTCGCCCTTTGCCGTGAGCATGATGACAGGCACGTCCGAAAATTCCCTGATCTGCTGGCAGACCTCCAGCCCTGTCAGCTTTGGAAGCATGATATCCAGCAGAATCAGATCATATTTTTTATTCTTTGCCATCTCGAGCGCCTCTTCTCCGTCATAGGCGCACTCAACCTCCATATCATCCTGTTCCAGACTAAAACGAAGTCCCTTCACAATCAGCTTCTCATCATCTACTACCAAAACCTTTTTACCCATCACTAGAATCTCCCATTGACATTATATGAATACTATTAAATCGTTATTTTGTCCTTTATCTTCGAAAAAAGTCCGTCCTTGATGCCGTCTACGTTCTTGATGTCCTCAATGCTGCCAAACCTGCCGTTTTTCTCTCTGTAATCAATAATCGCAAGCGCCCTGCTCTCCCCAATACCTGACACGGATGTCAGTTCCTGCACTGTGGCAGTATTGATATTGACAAGCCCTGCTTTCTGCGGGGCTGCTGCCTGCGCATTTGATTCTGCCGGATACGCATAGGCGCCCGCCTCCTTGAGCGATGCCGCCTCATCGAGCGTGAGAATCACAATCTGTTCGCCGTCTGTAATCTGCCTCGCCATATTGAGGCAGTTCTCGTCAGCCTCCTGTGTCAAACCGCCAGCCATCTCCACCGCCTCATACAGACGGCTGCCTTCCGAAAGACAGTAGACACCGGGCAGCGCCACTGCGCCGCAGAGATAGATATACACCTGCTGCGGTGAACTTTCGGGCTCTGTTATTATGCCCGTATCTGTTTTTGTGTTTACCGCTGTCTCTGTTTCTGACAGTTGTGTCATATTTTCCGATACGGTGCTCTCCGGTTCAGCAAGCTCGAGCGTCACTTCCTCCTGCGCCGCTGCACAGCCGCAGAGCAGTACTGGGTCTAACAGCGCAAAGATTAGAACGCACATGGCACACAAATACTTTTTGCTTTTATTCTTATTTTTTTTATACTTATTTCTTTTATTTGCATCAATATTTTTCATGGATATCACACATTCCCTTTCAGGACCCCTCTGTGCACACCCACTAATTATTCTATGCTAAATCAGAACTTATTACAAGTGCTAATTTTTACATTTCAGACATTCCTGACAAAACACATTCCGCAAAGGCAGGCGCCAAATTCCACAAGTGAAATTTACTTGTCTGAAAGATACGCAAATGCCCTGTCTGCACTGTCCTGATTCGGCGCATATAAGCGGATTGCTGCGCGCAGTGCAAGCTCTGTCGTCCACGCTGTCATGCCCTCCTTGGCGGCGCCGTAGCTTTTCTCCTCAATCGTCTGGATATACGCAGTCTTTGCCGTCTGGGACTGCGCCTCCGCTGCTGTCATCACAGCGCGGACTGCCTCCGATGCGATGCTGTTCAGCCCTCTGAAATACTGCATAATCTCCGCATACGTATGAAGGTGGTCGAGAAAACAGTACCCATATGCCGAAATTTCCAGATTTGCAGTCGATACCGCTTGCAGACAGAGCTTGCACTCCCCGTTGATATCCGATGCCTCCATCAAGATATCCGGCCTTTGTTTTAAGACTGCCTCAAAATATGTTTTTGCCCCGGCGGCGTCTTTTTTTTCAAAAAATTGTGCCATCTTTGCCGTGACCTCACTGGTCTCCTTCTTCTCTCCAATGATGGCAACCCTGCACTCATATGCCTTGTATTGGTTTGCCGTCACCCATACATATAATAGAAACTCCGAGATAAATCCAAAGACCCGCTTGTGATAGTCGTCCTCAAACGCAAGATCAATGCGCTTTTGCAGTTCAAAAAAGATGGAGAACAGCCAGTCACAGTACGCATCAAAAAGCGGCTTTTTCGCCACCATGATATTGCCAAAGTATGTCTTATTCTGATGCACCAAGCTGACAAACGTGTCATAATATTCAGGATACAGCTCTGCGATAATGCGCCCTGTCTCATCGAGCGTAGCTGCCTTGTGATGTGCGGCAAACCCGTCTCTGTAAGATCCGGGAAGCACTAGCTGCTTTGTCGTCACAATGTCATATTCGCTCAAAATCTGCTCGTACTCTGCCTCTGTGAAAGCATACCCCTCCTCACTTGTGAGAAAGCGCCGATAGTGGCAGATGCCCACGCAGTCTGCCGCGGTATAATTTTTCCATACCCAGTACACGCCGGAAAGCTCGGCGTAATAACAATTTAATTCCGATATATTGTCGCCGGTGTCATCGCCGGTATAACCAAACTCCTCCTTGGCATGTTTGTGCCCGACATGCAGCGGGATATACATAGAATCCGCGGGTACTTCAAACTGTTTATGGGTCATTGCAAAAATCTTTACTGACATGATTTCGTTGTCTCCTTTTTGTTTTTTCCAATGCAAAATGTCTGCCATCTGCGCACGGTGCGTCTTTTATCACCTGTTTCATCATATTTTATTATATAGGTGCAGATCGATTTGCACAATGTTTTATTATCAAATTAAACTAGGGCACCGACTATAAACATGCTCTGGGAAAAGGAGAGACGATGGATTTTATCAACAAAGTAGGTTCCACAATTGCAAGAAAAGCAAAAGAAGCTGCCGGAATTTCTAATTTAAACAGCCAGATTGGTGCACAGGAAGATATCATCAATAAGCTCTGTCTCGAAATCGGAAAAACTGTCTACGAGAAAAGGCAGTTGTTCCCCGATTCCGCGCTCGACGAAAAATACACTGCGGTGTCGAATGCCTATGCGGAGATTGCCCGCCTCAAATCAGAAATCATCTCTGTAAAGGGCGCAAAGCAATGTCCAAACTGCGGCATTGAGGTTGCATTGGCCGCCTCATTCTGTCCCAGCTGCGGAACGGCTGTGCCGACGCCAGAGCCAGAACCTTATGTGGAAAATATCGAGATTCCGCCAGAGAGTATCATTTATTATCATCAGGACGATTCACAGAAAATCAAATAGCGAAACTTCATCTTCTCCCTGTTCGCGCGCCGGACGCGGGCAGCTCTGGTTACATAATTCCTTTCTGCGTCCGTGTGCATAAAAAAAGCTGTTTCAAGGCATTGTTACTAGATTTTCACAGACTTTCTTGTGACTTTTCACACTATTTGTGAACGATTTGTGAACGAGTCGTAAATGTAAAGTAAATATAAAATGAATAAAGTTTTTAATTTTCTATTGACCTTTGCAAAAATATATGTATAATAATCACTTGTAAGGCACAACAGGAATGAAACACAAAAACTTATTCCTGAAATTTATTTTGGCACTACATAGTGCACGCGCTCTAGCGCGACATGGAGGAGAATATTATGAAAAAAAGAATTTTAGCTACAATTATGACACTTACATTAGGCGCAGCAATGCTTACAGCATGTGGTTCATCTACAGATGACGTAACTGCTCCTGTTGAGACAGACGTTGTTGATACAACTACTGCACCTGCTGAGGAGTCTACAGTTCCCGCTACAGAGACAGTTGCACCTGAGACAACACCGGCAGAGACTGTTGATGCTGAGGCTACTACAGATGAGGCTGGCACAGATACTGCTACTACAGACGAGGCTGGTACAGAGACCGCTACTGCTGATGAGGTTAGCACAGAAACTGCTACTGCTGATGAGGCAAACACAGAGGTTTCTACAGAGACCGCTACTGCTGATGAGGCAAACACAGAGGCTTCTACAGAGACCGCTACTGCTGACGAGGCAGCAAACTAATCCCTTCTATCACAACTGGGTAATTATGCCCTGCTTATAGCGCGGACACATCTGCGGCAACAGCAGCGATCCGCGCGCATCAAAAAACGAGTAGAATTATCTGCTCGTTTTTTGATTTTCTGGTATTTTGATATTTTGATATATCACTTAGTTCTTTTTGTTCTCTGGAATCTGCCTTCCCTCGTGGTCCATGTGGTAATGGTCCCTGTAGATCAACTCGGATACTGGCACGAACTCATAGCCAGCATCTTTTAGGGTTGTAATGAGAGTTTCTAGGGCTTGGGCGGTGTATTTGGCACCATTGGGGGCGATTGAGTTAATACATGGATAAGTGATCTTATTTATTATAATATCAAAATAAAATAATACCCCGTGAGTATAACCGCCATTTGCATGAACGGTCAAAATAGCATACTTATAAGGCTTAGGATTCTTCTTTGATATTCGAATGCTCCGTTCAGCATGGCGAATTTCATATTTATCAAGTATTTCTATAAGTTGCCCAATACTGGTCGAACCACTTGTTTTCAGGATTAAGATTGAAAATGAAAAGTAGAGGGTATCCATTACCTTAATCGCATCACAAATAAGCCATCTTTCGGTGGCTGCTT
>ERZ808028.1977-NODE-1977-length-10849-cov-6.656703_pt1 | contig 10849 bp, 4 predicted proteins | sample MGYA00380184_ERZ808028 | MGnify/ENA primary metagenome ERZ808028 (study PRJEB31490, sample SAMN06133397) | mouse gut metagenome | isolation source: J8_1 | host: mice | place: China: Chengdu | collected 2015-05 ...
TTTACGCGGCGGCTGCGGGTTATGCATTTGGCTGACCTGTCCCCCCGGCGAGGAAATACAATGGGTGATCCCTGGGCAGACCGAAGCGATATATTGCCAGCAGGGCAGCGACTGGCAGTGCGTGGTGCATTACGATGCAGAAGCGTCAACCAGGCAATAAGATCTTTAAATATAACGCGCGGATAATTGGCTGCGCATAATCCTGCATGAAGGAAGTTGTATTAAATATCTCACCTGCCATGAAATATTTCCCATCCACAAAATGAGCGATTTTTGATAGCACCTTACTATTTTACGTCTAAAATACAAAATACATTTTATTATACTTAAACCCATAATTATGCATAGAGAAATAAAATGATTACCGGGTGTTGTAATGTTAAAAGATAAGTTTCTGTGCGAAGCTTATCTTTACCCATCCCCCTGATTATTTTAAATTTAGAAGAATATTTCACAATTCAAGGATAAAAATATGGGCTCCCTATTTAACATATACAAAGATATTTCCCCAACACTCGGCATGTATTCGGGACTAAAAGCTTGCCATGAAAAAAACAACCTACCATTTGATATTAACACGGAAATTGAAACCATACAAAAACAAATTAATTATGATATAAATCATTTGAATGACGGTTTGATTAAGCGTGTACTGAATCTTTTTATTCACCTTATCTCTAATCCCGACAATCTTGAATTAACCTTAAATAGATATTCATCAACAACAGAACAAATCATCGGCAGAACCAAAAGAAATGGTTTACATGAGTTTGACGTTGGCGATCTAAAAATAATATTTAATCGACAAGATGATAATGAAAGCGTATTAACTGTTAAATATAAAGATAAAGATAAAGATATAAGTCATCACTGCAATGTTAAAACCGAGCAACTGCAGCAGTTTATTAAAATAATGGAACAAAAAGCGCAACTACCAATCTATATTGAAAAGAACAATTTGAAAGAGAGTATTTTCTCTGTTTTGCACAATGACCCACAACACGTAGATAAAGATCAACACCTTCCCTGTGATAAGTTTTTAAAACATGCCTGCAAAAGTTCAAATTCATTTGAAGTGAAATTAGATGCCACTCATCAATATCAACACCTGAATAACTTCATGATTTCTTTTGACCCAGTAGAAAATAAATTAACCATACGGGATAACAATAACAAGACTGAAACTTTCTCGTTTACAAACTTACAATGGGAAAATTTTCTGCAATACTACAAAGAAAACCACCAGCAGCCAAATATAGCAGGATCACGAAATCTCACGGATAATATAGATAAAATTAAAAATACAATATCCACCTCTGAAATTATTGAATGCGCCTCTCCTGAAATAAGAAGTAGCGTCCTGAACGATCTTTATAGCATTGCTAATTTCCTCCCGGACAATAATCTGCCCCCAAATGAGAGCTGGAAAAGATTTTGTGAGACATGCGAGCGCTTTTACGTTGCTCAGAAGAGTATCACTGGAGATAAGAGTGAACGTCTTACGCGAAAACTCTCTATCTCTGATGCAGGAATTACAATGACCTTCACGATAGGTGATGTTGTCATCAATACTATTAGCACTGCTATTCCTGAAGATGCAACGGGGCAACGGTGTATCGAAGGGTTGAATTTAGCAGAAATGGATTTAACCGACATAGACTTGTCGAAAATGGCGCTAAGGAATGTCAATTTTAATGGCAGCATTCTTAGAAATGCCAAGTTCTCCGGTACGATCTGTGAAGGCGTGGATTTTACCGATTGTGATCTGCGTAATGCTGAATTCGAAAATGCCTCATTAGAAAATAATGATTTTCGTAAAGTTCGCCACTTGACTTATGTAAATTTCAAAAACGCAAATCTACGAAACAGTAACTTCAGCGGAAAAGTTCTCACTGGCGTTAATTTTACTGGAAGTAACCTTAGCAACGCTTATCTTGAATATATAGATTTCACAACAGTGATTCTATATGAAACACCTGCAACATCTGAAACTGCTAAAATACCTGAAATACCTGGAACACCTGGAACACCTGGAACACCTGGAACACCTGGAACACCTGGAACACCTGGAACACCTGGAACACCTGGAACACATAAAATACCTGCAACGCCTAAAATACCTGTAACACCTCAAATACCTGAAACACCTGAAACACCTAAAGTAATTCTTACTGGAGCAATACTAAATTATTCAGATCTATCCGGGAAAGATCTTTCAGAATATAATCTTACTGGTATTATCTGCATGTATACCAACTTTTCAAACGCTAATTTAACAAATTGTAAAATCTCTAATGCAAACTTTTCGAATGCAAAATTCTACAATACTAATTGTACTGGTGCAAATTGTTCGGATATCCTATTTGACTACGCATGGTTTGACAATACAATATTTATAAAAACGCTTTTTAAAAATACCTGTTTTTACAATGTCAGAGCGAAAAATGTCTATCTTGAGGGAGCATATCTGAACAATGATAATATCGTGAAACAAGCCAATAACAGTACCGAGAAACAATCCATTGACAGTACCGATAAACAGGCCAATGACAGTACGGTGCAACAATCCATTGACAGTACGGTGCAACAAGCCAATAACAGTATCGAGAAACAAGCCAATAACAGTACCGATAAACAAGCCAAGAACAGTACCGAGCAACAGGACAGTAACAGTTTTAATCAAGCCCGTTTAAAAGAAGTTGTAAATATAAGATTTTCCATTCCGGGTTTAACGTCTTATCAGCCAACGTATATAGTTGAAGAATAGTTCAATAATCACCCAAACAGAGCAGGTATGGCAGAGGATATAAATTAACATTTAAACGTTAACCGCCTCATCTATCATTCATGGATGAGGCGCATTTATCAGTCGATGTAAGCTGAAAATGTTCTGCCATCCAGAGACAACCGCCGCCCCCCTGCGGCGTTTACTATTTCATCGCCCGCGTTAAGAATTCATTAAGCTTCATCCGTATACTCCTTATCTGTCGCACTGAATTTGACGAGAAAAAAGCAATAATAAGGAGCAACAAGTTGAAAAAGCGCATCACCTTTATCGTTTTTCTTTGCGCCATCGTGGCGGCAAGCCTGTTTTTTGTGCAATCCTGCGTCCGTAAAAGCCAGCATGTCGCAGGGTTTCAGAATTATCAGGCCACTATCGATGGTAAAGAGATTACAGGAGTAACTAAAAATATCTCCTCACTGACCTGGTCAGCGCAGAGCAATACCTTATTTAGCACTATCAACAAACCTGCAACCATCGTTGAAATGACGACCGAGGGTGACTTGATCCGCACCATTCCGCTCGATTTTGTTAAGGATCTCGAGACGATTGAATACATTGGTGATAATAAATTTGTCATCAGTGATGAACGTGACTACGCCATTTATGTGATTTCACTTAACGCTAACTCGGAAGTGAGCATCCTCAAAAAAATTAAAATCCCATTGCAGGAAACGCCTACTAACTGTGGCTTTGAAGGGCTGGCTTACTCCCCTCAGGACCATACCTTCTGGTTTTTTAAAGAGAAAAATCCGATAGAGGTCTACAAAGTAACCGGGCTATTGCGTAGCGATGAGTTGCATATCAGCAAAGATAAAGCGTTGCAGCGTCAGTTTACTTTAGACGATGTTTCTGGCGCGGAATTTAACCCACAGAAAAATACGTTGCTGGTGTTGTCACATGAGTCACGCGCCCTGCAGGAAGTGACCGTGAGAGGTGACGTGATCGGCGAAATGTCGTTAACCAAAGGTAAGTATGGCCTTTCACACAACATCAAGCAGGCGGAAGGGATAGCGATGGATGATAGCGGCAACATCTATATCGTTGGCGAACCGAATCTTTTTTATCGCTTTACGTCGACAAAATCACGATAACAGTCTGGCAGGTTCTCCTTTTTTGTTATTAACTTGTTAACTCAAAATAATACAAACCAGGCAGAACATGAATTCGACATCGCATCCCGTAGAACGTTTTTCTTTCAGCACCGCGTTATTCGGGATGCTGGTTCTAACCTTAGGTATGGGTTTAGGCCGCTTTCTCTATACGCCGATGCTGCCAGTCATGCTGGCGGAAGGCGAGTTTTCATTTAGCGAACTCTCATGGATCGCCAGTGGTAACTATGCCGGGTATCTGGCGGGGAGCCTGCTGTTTTCATTCGGCGCGTTTCATTTACCCTCACGCCTGCGCCCGTTCCTGTTAGCTTCCGCCCTCGCAACCGGATTATTAATCCTCGCGATGGCGTGGCTGCCGCCGTTTCTTCTGGTTTTCATCATTCGCTTTCTGGCGGGAGTCGCCAGCGCCGGGATGTTGATTTTCGGCTCAACGCTCATCATGCAACATACTCGCCATCCTTTTGTCCTTGCGGCGCTATTTTCTGGTGTTGGCGTCGGCATCGCTCTGGGTAATGAATATGTGCTGGCAGGCCTGCATTTTGCCCTCTCTTCACAAACGTTGTGGCAAGGTGCCGGAGCACTTTCTGCCATTATATTGCTTGCTCTGGCGCTGCTCATCCCGTCGAATAAACACGTTATCCCGCCAGCGCCATTGGCAAAAATCGCGCAACAACCCATGAGCTGGTGGTTACTGGCGATTCTGTATGGTCTGGCGGGTTTTGGTTATATCATCGTCGCCACCTACCTGCCGCTCATGGCGAAAGACGCGGGCCAGCCTGTGTTGACGGCTCACCTCTGGACACTGGTTGGCTTGTCGATTGTCCCAGGTTGCTTTGGCTGGCTGTGGGCAGCCAAACGGTGGGGAGCATTACCTTGCCTGACCGCGAATTTGCTGGTGCAGGCGATCTGCGTGCTGTTAACCCTCGCCAGCAGCTCTCCTTTATTACTCATCATCAGCAGTATTGGTTTTGGCGGCACCTTTATGGGAACGACCTCGCTGGTGATGACCATCGCCCGCCAGCTTAGCGTGCCGGGAAATCTTAACCTTTTGGGCTTTGTGACACTCATTTATGGTATCGGGCAAATTCTTGGCCCGGCGCTGACCAGTATGCTCGGCAACGGAACGTCGGCGCTCGCCAGTGCCACACTCTGCGGCGCAGCGGCGCTATTTATCGCAGCATTAATCTGCGGGATGCAAATATTCAAATTGCATACGAATTATTCTTAAGTAATTTAACGAATTTAACTTTTCAGTACATCACGTAAAATAATTAAAACATCCTTTTTCTTTGGAGGTACTCAGCCACCGCCGGTATTATTCCTGGTTTAGCAATTCCACGGCTAATTCATTATTTCTGGTCACATTATAGTCAGGATCGCTTTATATCTCCGTGCTAGAAAAAACAAGTTTAACTCTGTTTTTTCACGGAAGGTCACTATGGCTTCGACAAATGCGCATCAAATAAAAAATAATGATCAAAACTCTTTATGTGGTCTGGGTGACAAAATACGCCGCCTGACTGCCGGAGTTTGTTTATTTACACAAATTTTTTTCCCCGTCATGGCGACGGCACAAAATGTGGTACATGCTAAACCTCAGACGACAGTTTCATCTGCCCCCCCTCTAATAGAAAATAATACTGTGCCTTACACGCTTGGTGCGCTGGAATCAGCGCAAAGCGTTGCTGATCGCTTCGGTATTTCACTGGAGGAGCTTCGTCGTCTTAATCAGTTCCGTACTTTTGCTCGCGGCTTTGATAACGTGCGCCAGGGTGAAGAACTGGATGTTCCGGCAACAACCTCGCAGAAAAGCCATGAGCAACAAAATGCCGTACCGCCTGCGAATGGCGAAAACACGCTGGAGAATCAAATCGCCAGCACTTCGCAGCGAGTTGGCACTCTGCTTTCACAAGATATGAATAGTGAGCAGGCCAGCGGCATGGCGCGTGGTTGGGCGTCTTCAGAAGCCTCTGGCGCGATGACTGATTGGTTAAATAACTTTGGCACGGCGAAAATCTCTCTGGGTGTGGATGAAGATTTTAGCCTGAAAAATTCGCAATTCGACTTCCTGCATCCGTGGTATGACACACCTGATTATCTGCTCTTCAGCCAGCATACCCTTCACCGAACAGACGATCGTACCCAGATCAACACCGGTTTGGGCTGGCGTCATTTCACCTCCAGCTGGATGTCAGGCATCAACCTTTTTTTTGACCACGACCTGAGCCGCTATCACTCCCGCGCAGGGCTTGGCGCAGAATACTGGCGTGATTATCTGAAGTTGAGCAGCAACGCTTATATCGGCCTGACCGGCTGGCGTAGCGCACCAGAATTGGATAACGACTTCGAAGCCCGCCCGGCCAACGGTTGGGATTTACGCGCGGAAGGCTGGTTACCTGCCTGGCCACAACTGGGGGGAAAACTGGTCTATGAACAATACTATGGCGATGAAGTGGCGCTGTTTGACAAGAACGATCGCCAAAGTAATCCCCATGCTATTACCGCGGGCCTCAACTATACCCCCTTCCCGCTTCTGACTCTCAGTGCGGAACAGCGTCAGGGGAAGCAAGGTGAAAATGACACACGTTTTGCCGTTGATCTGACCTGGCAACCCAGCAGTTCAATGCAGAAACAGCTTAACCCGGACGAAGTGGCCGGACGGCGCAGTCTGGCCGGTAGCCGTTATGACCTGATTGATCGCAACAACAACATCGTTCTGGAATATCGCAAGAAAGAGCTGATTCGCCTGAGTCTGCTGGATCCGGTGAAAGGGAAGTCTGGAGAAATAAAACCGCTGGTTTCCTCGCTACAGACCAAATATGCCCTGAAAGGCTATAACATCGAAGCCGCTGCGCTGGAAGCTGCCGGTGGTAAAGTCAGCACTTCTGGAAAAGATATCACGGTCACGCTGCCAGGTTACCGCTTCACTAACACCCCAGAAACCGATAATACATGGTCGATAGACGTTACCGCGGAGGATGTAAAAGGTAACATGTCACGGCATGAACAAAGCATGGTAGTTATTCAGGCTCCGACATTAAGCCAGAAAGATTCTCTGTTATCCGTCAATCCGCTAACCGTGGCTGCAGATAAAAAATCGACGACCACATTGACCGTTACTGCGCACGATTCCGACGGAACTCCGGTGCCGGGGCTGGCGCTGCAAACCCGCAGTGAAGGCGTTCAGGATATCACCCTGTCTGACTGGACAGATAACGGTGATGGTAGTTACATACAGATGCTGACCGCCGGAACGACATCAGGTTCAGTAACACTGACGCCGCAAATTAACGGTGAGAGTGCGGTAAAAGAATCCATCGTCGTTAATATCGTCCCTATTGTCTCATCCCGCGACCATTCATCAATAACAATTGATAACGTATCGTATTATGCCGGAGACGACATCAAGGTTAGGGTGGAACTGAAAGACGACAGCAATCAACCGGTTGCATATCAAAAAGAGGAATTGGTAAAAGCCGTTACTGTCGAAAACAGCAAACCTGGAGCCACGATTGTCTGGCACGAAGAGCAGCCGGGCGTTTATACCGCGAATTATCCGGCCCATAAGCAAGGGACAGCACTAAGGGTACAACTTAGCCTCCACAACTGGAATGCTCCACTGCAATCGCATATTTATAACATTGAGGCAAACCAGAATAAGGCTCGCGTCGCCACATTATCAGCGACAAATAATGACGTTTACGCCGATAAAAAGACATTTAATACCCTCACTATCAACGTCACTGATGAGAGTGATAATCCCCTGATAAATCATCAGGTCACCTTTAAGAATGAAAAAGGAAGCGCGGAATTTGTCGAACCGCCGCAGCAAAATACGGATGGATACGGTGTTGCCACAATCAACATGGTAAGTCAGGTTGCGGAAGAAAATACGATTAGCGCCACGCTGCCAAATGGTTTCTCACAACGGATAATTGCGAAATTCGTTAGCGATTCGAGTACGCCAAAATTCAAACAACTGGTTGCCGATCCAGATACCATTATTGCTGGCAACAGCCAGGGCAGTACTCTGACCGCCATCGTCACAGACTTTCATAACAACCCGTTAAAAGATATGAAAGTGAATTTTGTGGCACCTGGTGGCTCGCAACTGGACAACACGACCGCCACAACAGACCAGTCCGGTATTGTGCGGGTGCACCTGACCAGTTCAAAAGCTGGTAGCTATTCCGTCGATGCCTCGCTTGAGGTGGATAAAAATATTCACCAGTCGGTCACGATCACCGTGGTCCCAAACAGGGAACAATCGGTAATGACCTTGAATGCCGGGTCGGGCAGTGCGATCGCTAACAATACAAATATCGTTACCCTGACTGCCAGTGTGAAAGATGTTTATGGACACCCGTTGCCGGATGAGGATGTGAAATTTACCTTGCCAGCCTCCATGACCGGGAACTTCACGCTAAGTAGTGAAACCGCCCGCACCGATGCAAACGGTGATGCCGTGGTCACATTGCGAGGCACAAAAGCGGGTGAGTTTACAGTTACGGCGACGCTGACCAGAAATAATACCGTTGCTTATCAGCAAGTCACTTTTATTGGGGATACAAACAGTGCGCAGCTCCAGCCGCTGACTGCCTCATTAAATTCCATTGTTGCGGGTAACAGTACGGGGAGTACCCTGACGGCAACGATCCTGGACGCTTACCAAAATCCGCTTAAAGACCAGTTGGTCACTTTCCAGAGTAATGATGTCACTCTAAGCGGAACAGAAGTCACCACCAATACGCTGGGTCAGGCGACGGTAACAATGACCAGCAATATTGCCGGACAACATAACGTCGTGGTGAGCCGGAAAGCGCAAGCCTCCGATAATAAAACGTTTAGTTTATCAGTGCTGCCGGATGAAAGTTCGGCGAAGGTAATAAGTATAACCGGAGCCGAAAAAACGATAACGGTGGGCGAAAACATCACGCTACGGATACTCGTCCAGGACGCGTTTAACAATGTAATCGCGGGTCAACGCGTCAGATTAAGTGCGCAGCCAACAACTAACATTACGATAGGCGATACGGCTTACACCGATAATAACGGTTATGCGTACGTTCACCTTCTCAGCACCCAGCCTGGGGTTTATCAGGTGACGGCAACGCTGGACAATAACAGTAGTAGTAAGGTTGACGTGAATGTGGCAAATGGCAAACTCGAGTTAACATCATCGAAGCCAGAAACCACGGTCCATAACAGTGAAGGTATTACGCTGACCGCAACGGCGAGAAATGCGCAGGGTGAATTGATGCCAGGGCAAATTATCACCTTTAGCGTAACGCCTGAAGGTGCAACGCTAAGCAATACAGGGGAAGTCCTTACTGACCAGTCAGGTCAGGCCAAAGTGACGCTGACCAGTGACAAAGTGAATGTCTATACCGTTACGGCCATAATGGGCAAAGATGTTCCCGTTCAGAGCCAGGTAACGGTTGCGGTTAAGGCAGATGCTAAAACGGCACATGTTGTGAGCGTCGTGGCTTCTCCTGACACCATCACCGCCGACGGCATCGATAGCAGCACCATCACTTCACGAGTAGAAGATGATTACGGATTCCCGGTTGAAGGTGTCGATGTTAGTCATGGCTTAGACACCAAAGGCAGCCCGGTAGTTAATATTCCAACTACGCGTACCGATCAGTCCGGGCAAGTCACGGCGACAATAACCAGTACATTAGCAGAAACCTTAACAGTCAATGTGCAAGTTCCTGGTACAGCCAACCAATCCGCAACCATTACATTGGTTGCCGGCACGGCCGATGAAAGTAAGTCAATTTTGAAATCCGATGTTGACACTCTGAAGGCTGACTACCAGCAGAGCGCAAAACTTACGCTAACATTGCAAGACAAGTACGGTAACCCGATAGTGACGTCTGATCATCTGGAATTTGTCCAGTCAGGCCCCTTCGTGAACTTTCTCAAGTTGAGCGATATTGATTACAGCCAAAGAAATTATGGCGAGTACACCGTGACTGTCACTGGCGGAAAAGAGGGAACAGCGACCCTCATTCCCATGCTGAACGGGGTTCATCAGGCAAACTTAAGCATATCGCTGAATCTCATCCAATCGATAAAAGAAATGTCCGGTCATGTCACTGCAAACAACCATACCTTCTCAACGGCTAAATTCCCGAGCGAAGGCTTTGCAGGGGCGTATTACACACTCAACAATGATAACTTTGAAGCGGGTAAAACCGTTGATGATTATATGTTTTCAAGTTCACAGGGTTGGGTGTCTGTCGATGCTTCAGGTAAGGTTTCTTTCGCAAATATCGGCGATCAAACGTCAGTCACAATAAGCGCTGTTCCCCGACAAGGAGGTACAACCTACCAGACCTTAATTAAGCTGAAAGGCTGGTGGGTGAATAATGGAAATCATACCAATATCTGGCTAGCTGCCAATGCGCTCTGTCATGCTAAAAATGATGGATATAATCTTCCTGGCATCACACATTTGACGTCTGGCGAAAACAAACGCACGCAGGGATCGCTGTATGGTGAATGGGGGAACGTTGGAGCGTTTTCCAGTAATTCGCAATTTACACCGGGAGCTTACTGGACAAGTGAATCTGATGATTACAGTCGGCACTACTATGTGCAGATGCTAACCGGTATGACCGGAAGCGACGCTGATTCCAGCCCCCAACTGACCGCCTGCCGTAAATCACTTTAATTTCAGCAGTTGTTATTAAAGGATACCCTTTTACGAGGGTATCCTTTCAGACTGATAACAAACGCTACATTGCCGGATGTGCTGCGCTTATCAGGCCTATATAGCCCCTGCAATATATTGAATTTATTGTTTTTGTACCCCGATCGGCATAAACGACCACTCAAGAAACTCAACAGCAACCGTTGATGTCAGCCAGACCCCGTTTTCCGCTTGCCAGAAAGGGATGCCTCGTTTCGCCATTTCCTGTGCTTTGACGGTTAAGATAACCGGCGATCC